>OGPH01000186.1_pt1 | contig 72115 bp, 71 predicted proteins | sample 1552891 | NCBI WGS metagenome assembly OGPH01 (sample SAMEA2580272, study PRJEB22360) | human gut metagenome | biome: human gut; feature: human-associated habitat; material: faeces | place: Denmark | collected 2008/2010 | reverse complement strand
TATTATGCCGAGAAAATAAAGAAAACCATATGATTATTAAAGGGTAATTTAAATTAACTCGGCATAATAACTAACTCCACATAAGGAGGACCTCTAAGTCCAATTCTATCAAATATCTACTTAGATAAATTTGATGAGGAATTAGAAGCAAGGGGACTATGCTTTGTGAGATATGCGGACGATAGTAATATCTTCGTTAAAAGCGAGATGGCAGCAAATCGAGTGATGAAGTCAGTCACATCATGGCTAGAGAGAAAATTATTTCTAAAGGTCAGTGCAACCAAAACAAAGATAGTAAGACCAACGAATAGTCAATTTCTAGGTTTTACATATTGGAAGAACTCATCAAGATGGGAATGTATTCCTACAAAGAAGAGTAAGAAAAACCTGTATGACAAATGTCGAAAGGAACTCATCCGAAAGAAATGTGTTGCACAGACCAACACAAAAACATTCACTAGGATAAATCAAATCGTCAATGGATGGATAAACTACTTCCGAATTGGAAGAATGAAGAACTTCATAGATGAATTTGGTCAATGGTTGAGACATAAAATAAGGGTCATTATCCTGAAACAGTGGAAAACACCATCGAGGATATATAAAAATCTACAAAAGTTGAATGAGAAATTGCCTTATCACTTCAGTGATGAGCAAATCTATTCGGTAGCGAATACAAGGCTTGGACTATATAGACAAGCAAATGGGAATGTAGTTAACTTCTTACTTAATGCGGATATTCTAGCCATAAGAAAAGAGGAAAGACCTGGTTTGGTCAATCCCCTCGCATACTATCTAAGATAGGTTGTATTAACATATAAATGTAGCGCCGTATACGAGACCCGTACGTACGGTGCAATGAGAGGGGCGAAGATTAATTTCTTCCCTCTACTCTATTGATTATTTTCAAAATATAATATATAAAGAATAAAGAGGTGAAACGATGATTACATTTGAGAATATAACACAAACAAAATCAGTTTATACACATTTTTTACCCGTTTTATTAATTCCTCTGATAACGCCCTATTTAAAAAAGGCAGACATTCCATCTAAAACACTTGGATTAGAAGATTTAACTGTCTATCATCAATTGACTGGTGAAATTCAACCAATATATAAAAAGAATGTAGAAGACGCAAGAGAAAAATATAGAGATGCAGGATATCAAAATGTAAGATGCATAGGTGCGATTATAACGCGTATATCTCCTGATGATTTTTATGCTATGACACTTCAATTCTTTGGTGATACAATGGACTTGGATTTTGCTAGAAAACAACGTTTGGCTAAGGAAAAATCTGATGCACTTTATGAATCTTCTTATAAAGATTGGCTTCCAGAAGGAACGTTACCAGTTTGTGACAATAAAAATAAATAAAAATTGTCAAATGATAAGATGTTTGATATAGTTTGGATGTGTGAAATTAAAGGAGAAATACATGGATAGAACAAAACAGATTGAACAAAGTATTATAAAGAAATATCGAAAACCAATATGGAGAAAATTTGTGAAGGCTATTCAGACATATGATCTTATTCAACCAGGTGATAATATTGCAGTGTGCATTTCTGGGGGAAAAGATTCTATGTTAATGGCTAAGTTATTACAGGAAATTAAACGTCATGGACAGTTTGATTTTGGATTGGTTTTCTTATCAATGGATCCAGGATATAATGAGAAAAATCGTAAAAAAATTGAAGAGAACGCAAAAATTATGGGAATACCTGTTCAGTTTTTTGAATCAGATATTTTCAAGGTTGTCACAAATATCGAAAAATCACCATGTTATTTATGTGCGAGAATGCGACGTGGTTTTTTATATGCGAAAGCCAAAGAATTAGGATGTAATAAAATTGCATTAGGACATCATTTTGATGATGTCATTGAAACAATTCTTATGGGAATGTTTTATGGTTCACAAATACAAACAATGATGCCTAAACTACATAGTACAAACTTTGAAGGAATGGAATTAATTAGACCGATGTATTTAATAGAAGAAAAAGATATTATCAATTGGTGTAAATATAATGATTTGTCTTTTATTCAATGTGCCTGCCGTTTTACTGAAGAAATGGAAGAATTAGGAGAAGTGCATCATACTTCTAAACGAGAAGAAATGAAAAACTTATTAAAATATTTAGAAACAATGAATCCTAATGTGAAAAAGAATGTTTTTAAAAGTGTAGAAAATGTGAATTTGGCAACCGTTATTTCATATAGCGATGAATCAGGAAGACATCATTTTTTAGATGATTATGATAAAGGAGAATAAAATGTTTTCAAGATTTGAATTATTAGTAGGAGAAGATAATATCCAAAAGTTAAATCAGGCTCATGTCATTGTATTTGGCGTTGGTGGTGTTGGTGGATATGTTGTTGAAGCGTTAGTGAGAAGTGGTATTGGACATATCACGATTGTAGATAATGATGTTATCTCTTTGTCGAATTTAAATCGTCAAATTATCGCAACACAGGAAACCATTGGTCAAAAGAAAGTTGATGTGATGAAAAAAAGAATATTATCTATTCATCCTGAGTGTGACGTGACAACATTGGATATGTTTTATTTACCTGAAACAGCTAATCAAATTGATTTATCACAATATGATTATGTGGTTGATGCCATAGATACAGTCACTTCTAAAATAGAATTAGCTGTTCGTTGTGACCAAAAGATACCTTTGATTAGTTCGATGGGAACAGGAAATAAAATGAATCCAGCATTATTACAAGTCAGTGATATTTATAAAACATCTGTTTGTCCACTTGCTAAGGTGATGCGTAGAGAATTGAAGAAACGTCGTGTCAAACACTTAAAAGTTGTTTATTCTCAAGAATTACCAATGAAACCTTTTGAATCAGATGAAATAACCCATAAAAGAGCTATCCCAGGAAGTACAGCTTTTGTACCCTCTAGTGCGGGACTTTTAATTGCCAGTGAAGTTGTTAAAGATTTGTTGAAATAAACAAATCTTTTTTCACATTTATGGATTATTGACATATGTTAAATTGAGATAATATGAAGTGACCTCCTAGTTGTCAAAACGTGGATTTAGATTCATAATTAGATTGAAAAACAAATTACAGAATCGTTACCATAACGACAATAGGAGGTCACTATGAAAAGTATAGTTTATATTGGAGCAGATGTCCATAAAAAATCTTATAGTTTATGTGCAATTGATGGAGATACTGGAGAAATATTAGGAGAAACTAAGATCAGTCCAGATGTGAAACTTATTGAAAAATTCATCAATAATGCAAGGAAAAAAGCGCAGAAAGATGCAGATGTATTGGTTGGCTATGAAGCAGGATGTTTAGGTTATTCACTTTATTGGCAATTAAAAGAAAAAGGGATTGCCTGTGATATTCTGGCACCTTCAACGATGCATCGTTCAGCCAAAAATAAAGTGGTGAAGAACGACAAAAGAGATGCCCAAATGATCGCAACAAATTTAGCCAATAAATCATATAAATCAGTTTATGTACCTAATGATCATGATGTGGAAGTTAAAGAGTACATTAGAATGATGAATGATTTTAAAGGTGAATCAAAAAAAGTGAAACAGCATATCAATGCCTTTGTATTACGACTTGGATACAGATATGAAGGAAAGTCCAGATGGATACCATCACATATCAAATGGTTGAAAGAACTGAAACTGGATCCAATGTACAGAGAGATATTGGATGAATATTTATCGCAGTTGGAATTATTAGAAACGAAGATAGGCAGATTCCAGCATAAACTAGAAGAATTATCTCAGGAAGAGCCATACAAAGAAAAGATAGGCGAATTACGCTGTTTAAAGAGTATAGACACAACAGCAGCGATGACTTTACATGCAGAAATCTCCGACTTTAACAGATTTCCAACAGCCAATGCTTTTTCATCCTATTGCGGATTAACTCCAGGAGAAGATTCAAGCGGAGATAAAAACAAACGATTAAGCATAACTAAGCAAGGAAATGCAGTGGTAAGAGAAACACTGGTAGAATGTGCACAAGTACTAGTAAGAGGAACAGTTGGAAAAAAAGGAAAGAAAGTCATATCAAAACAAAAGGGACAGGATGTGAAGGTCATCGATTATGCGGACAAAGCAGTTATAAGATTACAAAAGAAATATCACAGAATGATATTAAAAGGAATCAATAGAAATATCGCGATAACAGCGATTGCCAGAGAATTATCATGCTTTGTATGGGGAATAGAAACAGGACATATCAATTAAAAAGGATATATAAATTCTCAAAGAAAGGAGAGATTATGAGGTAGCCAAAAAAAAGACAGAATCATCAAAGGCATAGATGGACCTCAAAATAAGAAAACAGGTTCAACTATCTAAGATACACCTCTTATGGCAGTGACAATATAAATAATATGTCGCGATAATTATTTATATGAAATATCACTGATCCACGTAGTGAGATTGTAGAGTTTGACGACGAACCATTAACCTTTTGGTAACCAACCCACGAATAACAGAGTGGTTAACTGTCGCAAAATCTTCATTATGGGGTCTTTGTATGCCTTTGATGGCACAATTGAATAAAAAAATATTATGAATTGTGAATTTATGTCTTGACAAAGGTCACTTCATAACAGGTGTAAAACATGCGTGAACAACTTCAATCTTATATTTATACAGAAAAATTTTTAGCTCAACTTTATCGTCGAGCAGCAGCTTTAGCTTCATCACAGGAAGAAAAAAATGCATTATTGGCTTTTGCTCAAAATGCTGAAACAAATGCCAATTACTTGAATTATTTTTATAAGTTAGAATATGGTGTTAACTTTGATCCAATGGTCCCAGAGATTAATTTACAGGGAGGATATAGAGCAGTATTAAATGAAATATTGAAACTTGAAATCAGTTCTTATCTTGAATATCGTAAACTCACATATAATCAAAGTAACAATGAGTTTAGAGAAACAGTGAGAGCTATTTCTGATACAAAGCTTGGACATATTTTAACAGTTTTAGCAATTATTACGAATTTGAATACTCCACAGACCAATGGCTAACAGTTTTGTTAGTCATTTTTGTATTCTTTTAGAAATATTGACTAAATATTTTCTTTATTTTTGAAAAGTGATATACTAAGCTTACAAAGGAGGAGAAGATATGGGAGTCGTATATACGAATCGTAATCGAAAGAAATATATTGCTATTGGAGGTCTTGTAGCGATTGTTGTGATTGTGGCAGTAGTGTTATTCTTTTTATTATCAGGGAATAATAATGAATCCACATTAAAGAACTTTTATGCACAAATATCTGAAAAGAAATATGAAGATATGTACAATAGTCTAAGTAGCGAATCACAGAAATCTTATGATCAGCAAACATTTGTGGAAAGAAATCAGAATATTTATGAAGGTATTGAAGCAAGTAATTTTCAAATTGAAGTTACAGATGAAACTGATAATGAATTAACGTATAATGTGAAAATGAATACAATTGCTGGAGAAGTTACTTTTGAAAATAAAACAACGATTGAAGATGGAAAAATTGTGTGGGATGATTCATTTATTTTTCCAGATTTAACACAAAATGATAGAGTGAGAGTTTCAGAAGATGAAGCAATCAGAGGACAAATTTTAGATCGTAATGGAAAAATGTTGGCAGGACAAGGAGAAGCTTATTCTGTTGGTTTAGTAAGAGGTAAACTGAATGGTGAAAATGATTACGACCAACTGGCTGAGTTGTTAGGTTTAACAAAAGAAAGCATTCAAAAAACAATGAGTGCATCATGGATTCAAGATGATTCTTTTGTTCCATTAACAACAATTCCATCAACAGATACACAGTTAGAAAACCAATTACTACAAATTCCAGGAGTACAGCTCAATACAGTTGAAGTTCGTACTTATCCATATGGTGAAGTGACATCACACTTAACTGGATATATGCAACAGGTGACTGCTGAAGATTTAGAAAAACATCAAGGTGAAGGTTATACAGAAACATCAATGATTGGAAGAAGCGGTATTGAAGCAGCATATGAAAAACAGTTAAAAGGAACGAATGGGGCAACAATTTCTATTGTTGATGAGAATGGAAGTACAAAGAGTACAGTTGCTACGCAGGAAAAACAGGATGGACAGGATATCACATTAACGATTGATATTGATTTACAAAGAGATTTATATAATGCGTTTGATGAAGATCAAAGTGCATCAGTTGCGATGAATCCAACAAATGGTGAAGTTTTGGCTTTAGTCAGCACACCATCTTTTGACAGCAATGATTTTATTTATGGTTTTTCAACGGAAGAATGGGATGATTTAAACAATGATGAAGATCAACCATTAACAAATCGTTTTAGAGCAACTTGGGTGCCTGGTTCAACAATGAAGGCTATAACAGCAGCCATTGGATTGGAAACTGATTCTTTAGATGCATCTAAAGATTTTGGAGCTGAAATGAAATGGCAAAAAGATTCTAGTTGGGGAGATTATTTTGTCACAACTTTACATGCACCAAATCCAAATAATTTAAGAAATGCTTTAATTTATTCTGATAATGTTTATTTTGCGAAAGCAGCATTAGAAATTGGAAAAGATAATCTTGAAAAAGGATATAAATCTTTAATGATTGGAGAAGATATTCCTTTTGAATTGGCTCTTACAAAATCACAATATACAAGTGATTCATTTGATGATGAAATACTAATTGCAGATAGTGGATATGGACAAGGACAGATTCTTATGAATCCAGTTCAAATGACATCTATTTATAGTTCTTTTATGAATGATGGTAAAATGATGACACCACATGTTGTGAAATCAACAGAAACATCAGTTTGGGCAGAACCATTTTCTAAAGAAACAACGGATGAAATTAAATCTGATTTGATTCAAGTTGTTGAAGACAATAACGGAACTGCGCATGCTTTAAATAACAGTCAATATCAGTTAGCCGCAAAAACAGGAACTGGAGAGATTAAAGATTCACAAGATGATACAACAGGAACAGAGCTTGGATGGTTATCTGTTGCTTCTACTGATTCATCAAAACCAATTGTCATTACAACAATGGTAGAAGATGTCAAAGGTCGTGGTGGAAGTAATTATGTTGTTAATGGTGTTAAACAGCCACTGATGTCATATTTACAAAAATAACGGAGTGATGACTCCGTTTTTTAAATACTTTTTTTTGAAAATATAAAATAGCTTTACTATAAAAATGAATATGTTATACTGATAGTGAGAAGAGACATTATTTTAAATATTTAAATTATTTTCATATCAAATAATATATTATAAAGATAAGGTAGGTGAAAAAGGTATGAAAAGAATAGGAATGTTTGTATTGAGTGCAGTTTTAGCTTTTGCTATGAGTGGATGTCAAGTCAATGACAATCAGGTTGATATGGTAGAGGTGGCAGAAAAATTGCTCAGTTATTCACAAGAAGTCATGCAAAAGGCAGAAGAAGATCCTAGTGATATTGCATCACAAGAACAAATCTATCAGGATATGGAAGCTGAATTTCAAGATGTCATGGAAGAAGATACACTTAAAGATGTCCAAATAAAAATTGTGACATTTATCATGAATGAGTTATCATCGTATTCATTACCTGTCACAATTCAATCTGTTTCTACTGAAGAAGGTGATAGTCAAGTTTTGACAGTTAAATTCAAAGATCAAAACCAAAAACAGGGAGAAGTTATTTTAAGAATGCAGGAAAATAATGGAAAGATTTCTTATGTAGGAGTTTATGGAAAATGAATAGGAAAATAGATCAATTATTTATAAAGATACAATGGTTTATTATTTTGATAGCAGGTATATTTTTATTGCTTCATGGAGCGCATCAGAATTTAGTCATTATCATATGGATATTTTCCATATTATGCAATGCTTTTTGGGCAAGAGGAAGTCGTATTGCAAATGTAGAATATACTTATTTTCGTTTGTTTCGTCGCTATCCAACAATTTGGTTAGCCATCAGAATGCTGTTGGTTGTGATGATGTCATTATTCGTTATTGGATATGCAATATAAAAACATCTCAAATGAGATGTTTTTATATTGCAATTTCTTTTAATTTATTAATGAGCATATCAGGTAAAGTTTGTATATCTTCTATAAATAAACTGTTAGGATATGTTTTTGTAATTAATGGGGCAGTTTGAATACCAATTCCAATGACATCTATATTCTTATCTTTTTTATAAAGATGTGTTAATTCATGAATATGTTCAACACCATGAGTATCACCATCAGATAATACAAAAACAAATCCTTTTCTTTGCCTTTTATAGTCAGCTAGTTTTTTTAATACATATTCCAAAGCTATATCCTCATGTGTTCCACCAGATGTATGCATTGCAAAGATATGATCTAACATATATCTTTTTTGACAGTCTTGAAAAGATATAATTTCAGTGAGTTGTACTTTGGTTTGTCCTAAAGCTTTATGAGATGAGATGCAAAAGGGGATTTTTAAAGTTTGTAATACTCTTGCCAGTTCAAAACAGCCTTTCATAGTATTGATTATTTTTTCTCCGCTCATTGATTCACTTGTATCGACAAGAATATAAACGCATAAATCTTTCTTTTGGCCTTGTTTATGTTCCTTAAAAACACGACCATCTAAAGTAGCACGGTAAAGATTTTGCTGATCTAAATGTCTACCATATTCTAATCTATGTTTTGTACGACTTTTAGAAGCATACATTCTTTCACGTTTAAACAGTCTTGCCAGTTTATTACTTCGGACTATACTTTCATGTTGACTTCTTAAAGCAATAATACCATATTGAGTTGGTGTTGTTCTTTCTAAAGGAGATAAAACAATAGATTGTTCAATAGTTGATTGATATGTTTGGGTTTGAAGCCTTTTTTCTGATTGTTTTCTTTGTTTTTCTTCACGTCTATGAATATCTTGTAAAATTTGATGATTATTTGTTTTTTCTGCTTCATTTTCTAGAGATTCAATACGTTGAAATTCTTCATCAGAAAGATTCATTTTGTATTTTGTTGGTGTTTCTTGTGGCTGAGTATCATTAGAAGTGTTATTTTGAAATTGAACAGCAATTTCACTGGATATTTGTGAAAAAAGACTGTTAGAGATTCCAGATATTTTAGAGCCGTTTTGAATAGTATCAATGATTTCTTTGACAGTTTCTTCCATAATAGGTGAACAGAGCTGTAAAATCATTTGAGCTATTTCTAAACGCTCAGTTGTATTATGGGTTTGTAAACGTCCCTTAATAGCCAGTTTTCTTATTTCAGTAAAATGCTGATGCAAATAGCGTGGCAGATAAACAATGCTATCATTTAATTTGAAGCGATAACCATAAGTGCAGATAGCCATTATTTCTCTAATGATTTTATCCATAAGAAATGAGGTATCATGATGATTATGGTTTTCTTTCATAAAAGCCAGTATGATGGCTTGTCTGGCATACATTAAAGCATTCCATGTTTCAGGATATTCTATTCCCATAGCATTTTCAACTGCACCTTCTTCAATGGCTTTTAAGACTAATGGAAGATTGGTTTGATAGACATAATGGAAAAGAATATCTTTCAAATCACGATATTTGATTTCTTTATTTAAATATGCTTTGGCACTTTGATTGGCCATATCTAAAGCTTCAGTGGCTTTTTGATAGACATGGGATAGCACTTGAAAATCAGTATATAACAAAGAAGCCAGTTCGTGTAATTCCAGACCTTCCATAAACATGGCATAACCTTGAGGATGAAAGTTTGCAAGATAACGATAAGGGGCTTGTTCACCTAAAATAATGAGTGCTTTTTGATTTTGAATTTGTGAATAATGCTGATTGCTTGTATCTATTTGTAATTGAACAGGCATTCTGGCATAGAGAGCAGCATTTTTTTTAAGTTTTCTTTTTTCATCTTGTGATAACATATTTTATACCTTTATGCTTCCTGTTCAACAAATTCATGAACGATTAATGACATCACTGAAGAAGCAGCACCGTTTGTTGATAAAATTTGACGAACATCTTCCAAATTAAGAATTTCATCATCTTCCTCAGCTAATTCAGAAATAATAGTGACTAGACTGGCACGTAATACATCACCATCTAAGTCAACTGTTTTATTAGCCCAGTTTAATAAGGTTCTCAAGTCAATTCTTTGTGTTGTTTCATTTCCTTCGTTTATAATAACATTATTGAAAGCATCGAGTAATGATGCCATTTGAGTTGCTGTTTTTAAGTCGATATCTGTTTCCTTGACAATAATTTGTGCCATTTTATCAATAGGTAATTGACTGATTTTTATTTTATTTTGAATACGTGATTTATGAGAAAGGTTCATTTCATTCGTTCCAGCATAACCAATATTCATACTTTCAGCAAATCTAAACAAAGGATGTGCATGAATAATTTCACCATTATCTAATATTTTTTGCTTTGTACCATCGAGAACATCATTTAATGAAGAAATAATATCACTATCAACCATATTAATTTCATCAAAAATAAACATTCCACCATATTTCATCATTAAACTTAAAGGACCATATTCAAAAACAGTTTCACCATTTCTTAAAACATATTTTCCAAATAATGTTGATTCATCAATAGAACGACTTCCTACCATTTTCAGTGATGGTAAACCTAATGCCCCAGCAACACAAAGTAATTTTGTTGTTTTACCTGTTCCTGAAGGACCATAGTATAAACAAGACCAAGTTTTTCCTCTTTGAAATGATTTGATTAAATCAAAATCATTTTGATCTAAAAAATGACGATTTTGCATATATAAACGTTCATTATCTTTGATAGATTCCTGTAAAAATAATGGAAGCTTTTGTTTTTCCTGATCACTATAAAGAGGATTGATATCTAAAATAGTATAAGAAGCTGTGGATAAAGACTCATAAATTTTTTCTTGAGATTGTAAATCAAGTAAGAGATTTTGAGGATCTTTTTGAAACAGAAAGGTTTCACATAATGATTGTGTGTTAAATGTAATATGTTGATGTTGCATAAATTCTTCAACAGAATCATAATGTAAAGATAAGAAACAGTCAGGTTGATTCATCATTTCTTTTACAAGTTCAATGAGCCTATTTGCTATATGTAAAACATATTTATATTCATTGGCATCCCATTGTTGACCATGCTCATGTTGTGACATATCAATATGACGCCAATTTTCATAAATATCAGCAAATTCTTCAATCTGATATTGATTATATAAGTAATTAATGGCTGTTAAAAGTAAACGATATAGACTATCGCTTTCTTCATTGATAGTTGCCATAATAAAACGATGCTCATGAAAAGAATATTCTAAATAAGCTTCTATTTTATTTTGATGAGTGATTTGAAATAAAAGAGAATGCTCATGGATAAAAACAAAAACAAAATCATGTTGATAGTGACTATGAACAATACCTTGTATAGCTTTAGCAGTATCATGTTGATAAGGATATGTTGTGTGAGGGATGAGCTCATCTGTGCTTTCAGTCCCATATAGAATCATGTCACTATGATATCCTGGTGAGATCGAATAGGGTTTAAATTGTTTAAGTGTATCAAGTATCATATATCTTACTCCTTTTCTGTTTCATATTATAACATGTATCAGACATATCACAAATTATGTGCTTATATAAATAAAAAAACGATCATAAGATCGTTTGCTTGAAAAATGGTGACCTGTACGGGATTCGAACCCGTGAATGCATGCGTGAAAGGCATGTGAGTTAACCGTTTCTCCAACAGGCCATAAAAATGGCGCTTGAAGTAGGACTCGAACCTACGACCGATCGGTTAACAGCCGATTGCTCTACCAACTGAGCTATTCAAGCATTTTCGATTGCCTAAATATATTATCATATCATTTCATGTAATGCAAGTCTTTTTTTAAAAAAAATAGAAGTCATTTTGACTTCTATAAATATTCTCCATTTTTACCCCAATTTTCAAACTCTTGAATTGAAAGATATTGCTGTTCCACAGGTATTTTTGTTATACGTTCAATTTCTTTTAATAATTTTTCAGCAAACTCTTTTTTATATTGATAATCTGTTGTATGAAAAAGCTGACAAGATATTTTTATACATTCCATTTCCTGTCCTCTAAAATACATGACTTGATTATCTTCAATATGAATCATTAAGTTTTCTTCTTTTTTATTAGGTAAAATAGAAATTAATTGACCAGCACTTTCTTTTAATGCTTTTTCTTGATTTAATGTTAATGTTTTTGTTGTTGTAAATGTTATATACGGCATACTATTTTTCCTCCCATTTATCCATTATATATAAACAGCTTTAAAAATTATGACGAAATAGATAACATTTCATATGTTATTTCACCTAAAATCTTAACTCCTTCTTTGATCTTTTCATTGGTTGGTGTTGAATAATTCATTCTAAAACTATGACATTCTTTCGTATCATCATCTAAGAATGCATTTCCTGGTACAACTGCCACATTCTTTTCCAAAGCTTTTTTCACAAATGTCAACATATCAACACTTTCAGGCAATGTCACCCAGATAAACATTCCACCTGTTGGTATTGTATATTGAACATCCGGATGAAAATGTTTTTTCATTTCATCAAGCATTAAGTGACATTTTTGTTTATAAATCATTCGAATACGTTCAATATGTGCATCCATATCATAATTTTGAAGATATCGTGCCATAACTTTTTGAGCCCAAAGATTAGAATGAACATCACTGGCCTGTTTGGCAACTGTCATTTTTTGAATAATCGCTTTTGGTGCTATACAACAAGCCACACGCATTCCAGGCGCAATAATTTTAGAAAGACTTGCTGCATAAATAACCAATCCATCTTCATCCAGTGATTTTATAGAAGGAATAGCTTCACCTTCAAATCTTAAATCTCCATAAGGATTATCTTCTAAAATAAGAACACCATTGTCTTTAGCTAATTTTAAAATTTCTTTTCTGACTTCCAATGACATTGTCATTCCTGTTGGATTTTGAAAATTAGGTATCAGATACATAAATTTTGGTTTTGGCTCCATTTGTAAAGCCTGTTTTAAGGCCTCTAAATCTAATTGTCCATTTTTATATTCAATACCTCTTAAAACAGCACCTAATGATTTAAAAGCATTTAGAGCTCCTAAAAAACTAGGATTTTCACAAATCACAACGTCACCTTCATTACATAATATTTTAGCCACAAATTCCATAATCTGTTGTGATCCAGAAGTAATTATCATTTGATCATCAGCTTTCATAACCTGTTCATGACGATTAAAAAAGTGTGTCGCTGCCTGAATCAATTCCTGATCTCCTTCAGTAATTCCATACTGTAAAACACTAATAGGCTCATTAGTCAATATATCTGCAGATATTTTTTCAATTTCTTCAACTGGAAATGCTTCTGCTGATGGATTTCCTCCAGCAAAACTAATCATCTTTGGATCAGATGTTGCCTTTAATATTTCTCTAATTGCAGATGCCTTTACATTTGACATACGTTTTGCAAATTGATATTCCATCATAAAACCCCCTTATCTTATTGTTTATTATAAACCAATTTCATGAGAATAACTAGATATTTATCTCAACTAGCGATATAATAGAGATAGGTGGTGATAGAAATGCAAGTTATTGTCGTTGTTTTAAATAAACTTGACTGTTTAGATGATTTGCTTGCAAACTTAAAAAGAGCCGGGGTACGTGGTGGAACAATCATTGAATCTACTGGTATGATAAAGACAATAGATGATTCTGATGAAAGCTATCTTTTAGGATCATTACGTTTGTTTTTAGAAAATCCTCGTCCTGAAAGTCGCACTATCTTTTTTATCGTAGAAGATGGTCAGGTAGACTTAGTCAGAAAAACAGTTGATGAATCAGTTGGTGGCATTGATAATCCAAATACAGGTATTGTTTTTGGATTACCTCTTACATTTGCAGATGGTCTTATAAAAAAATAAAGTTTCGGCTTTATTTTTTTATTAACCGAAACTTAGAATCATAATAAAGATGAAGTTCCTGACAAACTCTTTGATTGAAATCCATGAGTTGTTGATAATATTGATGATACTCATCTGATAGTTCACACATAGCTGGTATCAAAATATCATAATACCCACTATCTCTTAATCTGATCTTCATCTGACGATTTGGATAACTCAGTATACGATACCACCATTTTTGTTGTAACTCATAGTTTTTGATAACCATTTGCTTAATGGATTCATATGCATCTTCTTGATTCATCAATTGATTTTTATATACATTGACATCATGCCATACTTGTTTGAGCTGCTTTTGATTTGTTTTAGAAATCCACATCAAAAAGCGATACGTCCATGGAATTTTGATATGAAAATGATCCCAAAAATCAATCATACGATCATAAGCATTCTGTTGTTTTTGTGTACGAATATGAATATGAAGATAAGGTAGAAAATGCTCATAGAACATATCAAAGAATGGCTGAGGAATATTGTCAGACATGATTTGACATATATCATCCAATGAAAAAGAATCTTCTATGTTGTCACTTTCAATAAAATGATATAACTGTTTTAAACTTTCTTGTTGATAAGAAAGTTCTTTTTGTCTTTGTGTATAAATCTGTTGAAGATATTCTTTTTTCTGATTGGCATCTAAATCCAATAAACAGCGAATATCTGCAATAGAGATAGACCAGCTACGATACAACATAATTTCCTTTAATCTTTGAACATCTTCGTCACTGAACTCACGATATCCATTTTGATTTTTATAAACATGAAGTAACTGTTGTTTTTCATAATAATAAATGGCTTTTTTTGTCACATGACATTGACTGCAAACTTCCTGTATTTTCATATCTCATTTCATCTCCCATTTTCATCATAAACTATCCCCTTAGGTCAATGTCAACAAAAAAAGTATCATTTCTGATACTTTATCCATTTGCTTTTAAATAACGTTTTAAAAATGTTCGTGTACGTTCTTCTTGAGGATGTTCGAAGATTTGTTCTGGTGTCCCTTCTTCTGCAATCACACCCTGATCCATGAAAACAACACGTGTTGATACATCTTTCGCAAATTCCATTTCATGAGTGACAACAATCATTGTCAAACCTTCATCAGCGAGTTCTTTCATAATATTCAAAACATCGCCAACCATTTCTGGATCCAATGCACTTGTTGGTTCATCAAAAAGCAAAACTTCAGGACTCATACATAATGCTCTTGCGATAGCAACCCTTTGTTTTTGCCCACCTGATAATTGTACACTGCTTTTATTTGCAAAAGCACTCATACCCACTTTTTCTAAATATTTGAAAGCCATTTGTTTCGCTTCTTCTTTATTTCTTTTTAAAACCTTGATTTGTCCAATCATACAGTTTTCTAATACTGTTAAATTGTTGAATAGATTAAATCCCTGAAACACCATACCAACTTTAGAACGATATTGATTCACATCGAAGTGACGATCTAAAATATCCTGGTCATGATATAAAATATGTCCATCATCCAATCTTTCTAATAGATTAATACAACGTAATAATGTTGATTTTCCACTTCCACTTGAACCAATAATTGTCACAACTTCACCTTTATGTATATCAAAATTGATATCATGCAAAACTTCTAATTGCTTAAATCTCTTTTTTAAATGTTGTACTTGAATAATTGTATCCATAATATCTCCTAACTGCAAAAGTCCTTGCTTTGTTTTTCAGAATTCAATCTTTTTTCGATATAATTTAAAATAAAGGTACTGATCGTTGTTAAAAATAAATAAATGATTGCAGCAACCAAGAAACATTCAATATATTTCATATTTGATCCTGCCACAGATGTCGTCTGAAAATATAATTCTGTTACAGAAATAACATTCAGCATAGAACTGTCTTTGATATTAACAATCAACTGGTTCCCAATTGATGGAAATGTATTTTTAATAGCTTGTGGAAAAATCACTGATATAAGTGTCTGACTTGTTGTCATTCCTAAACTCTTTGCAGCTTCACTCTGTCCTGCATCAACAGATTGAATACCTGCACGAATGATTTCAGCCATATATGCTCCTGTATTAATAGAGATAATAAACAATCCAGCAACTAAAGGAGTCCAATTGAAAGCAGGCTTTAATAAATAATATAAGAACATAGCCTGTACCATCATAGGTGTTCCTCTAAATACCCAGATATAAAAACCTGTAATCCATTTTCCTAAGCGTTTGAATAGACGACTGACTGTTGAATCATAATCATTGATTTCAATAGCTCTTATACCACCTACAACTAACCCTATAAGAAAACCACAAACAGTTCCTACAACAGCATATAATAAAGTAATTTGAATACCGTAACTGAACAGAGACATATTTTCAACAAATATTTCCCATGCTTTTGCAAAATCAATACTCATAAATTATTCTCCTGCTGGCTGTCTATCAACAGCTTCAGTCATTAGTTGTTTTCTTTCATCTACCGTAATCTTATCTAAAGATGCCTGTACCTGTTTAAAGAATTCACTATCTCTTGTTCCTTCTTTTAAACCAATAGATACTGTTGTATCACATTCAAAACCTTTTCCTTCATCAAAATGTACAATTGTTAAATCTTTATTGGCTGCAACAACACCTTCAGCAACAGCCATTTCTGCAGTGATTCCATCCACATCTCCCTGTTGTAAAGCAACAACCATTTCAGGATAAGTGGCTTTTGCTGTAGCATGATGAACACCTTTGATCTGATCAATAACATCATCATAGTTTGTTCCTTTTTGCCCAACAACATTTTTACCACTGAATTGTTGGATATCTGTAAACTTTGCTTCTTCACCATCTTTACGTACAATCATAATCATACCTTCGCTATCGTAATATGGTGTTGTAAAATCAATACCTTCTTCTCTTGTTTCATTCGCTGTCATTCCAGCAATAATGGCATCAATTTCACCAGATTCCAAAGCCACTGTTAATCCATCCCATGATATTTTCTTAATCACAAGTTCTTTTCCTAAATCATCCGCAATTCTTTTGGCAATCTGTACATCATATCCATCTGCATATCCAGCATTACCTAATGATACTGTTGTATCACTTTCCTGACTTGTCTGCCAGTTAAATGGTGCATAAGAACATTCCATTCCCACAACAAACTGATCTTTATTGGCTGATGCCTGTTCACCACCGCCACATCCAAATAAAGTCATTGCCATAGCCATAGCCACTAAAACTTTTCCTAATTTTTTCATATAAACCCTCTCTTTCTATATACACATAAAATAAAAGCCGTGCTATTAACACGACTTTAATGACCATATTAATAGCGCCTCTTCATTTTCATGAAGGAGTGTTATGAGTATTTCCCATAACCCCAAGATAGAGATTTGCCAATATCTATCTTTCGGCAATGATTACCTTTCCCATTCTTCTTCGTTTGCCAACTCCAAATGGTACTCTGATACACTGCTGCCTCTAATTCTTTTATTTTACGTTCTTTATGCTATACTCTTTTTCATGTCTTGTCAACTTTTTTCACATTTTTTCACAAAAAAATATGAATTCCTGCTGATTTTTTTAAGATACAGTCGTCTGTTTTCCTTCAATAATTCCTTTTAACGTCTGTAATCGTTCAATACTTTCTTTGGTAAAGATATCTTCTGGATCTGCTGATCCTTCATTTGCTAACATAACAAGTGAAATCCAAACCAAAACATTATAAATATTAATCTTTTGATTTTCTTTATTGTTTTCAATACGTTCACGTGAAATCCATTCAATCTCTTTCATATGATTTTCTACAAAATCATCCAATTCATTAATATACGTATATCCCATATAATGGAATCTTTGAACCAGTCGAGATTGTGAAATCAGTTCTGAATCTCTTTCAAACTGAAATTGAAATTCTGTATGCAATTTTTCTAAAATATTATTAATGCGTGGTGATGTATTGACATATTGTGCCAATGAATTGGCATTGATATCTGTTTTTAAAACTTTTTCAATATGCACAATACCCTTATTATATTCATCGACTTCCCTTGCAATCTGTACAAATTCTTCATCTAACAATTCTAATGATGCTGAAAGACGTGTTAATCGTCTACGAATATCTTTAGGAATTTCATACTGTGATTTGTATCCTAGCCCATGTTCTATTTCTGCCCATGAATGTTGTAATGTCGTACGAATCTGTAATTCAAAAATAATATCTTTATACGCAGAATACTCAATCAATTGACATCTTTCATCATTAAATTTAATTAACAGATGCAAAGAATTATAACCAAAATCAATACGATCATCATAATTTTTCTTTCTTTTATCATTATATTCTACAATATCAAAATTTTCTTTTACACAATCATAAATACGATCAACATCATTTTCAAATAAAGTAATAATACGACAAGCCACAACATCTGTAATTTGATGAATATCCGTATATTTATTCTTATACGTGATTTTTTTCATTAATGCGCCTTCGCTTTTAATCCTAATCGCCATATTAGAAATACGAAAATGATGGGTATCAATAATACGTGTAAAAATATCTTCAATATCATGTTTCAAAGAACGATAAACGTCCTGATTATCATGATATTGTTTAATAATTTTCTTTGCAGAGTTATGCATAAAATCACCTCATATTTTCATTATACGCTCCTTATATGAAATATTCATGAACAAAACACATAAGAAAAAAATGTGGCTATATACCACATTTAACTCATATCAATGTAATGGACTTCTTTTCCTTTTAAATGAACATAAATGATTCCAATAAGACCAGTTATAATAAAAGCAATTGAAATCAATTGAGCCATACGAATTGGTCCAAACATAAGACTATCTGTACGTAATCCTTCAACTGGGAAACGCACTAAACCATAGAATAGGAAATAACTAAAGAATTGAACACCCTGGTGTTTTTGGAATCTTCTAATCACAAACACAATAAGCAAGAAAGCCATTATATTTCCCACTGATTCATATAAAAATGTAGGATGATGATATGCCCCATTCATATACATATTATCAATAATGAATTGTGGAAGATGCAAAGACTGCAAAAATGATAAACTGACTTCTCCTCCATATGCTTCATGATTGAAAAAGTTTCCCCATCTTCCAAGCGCCTGGGCAATCAATACACCAGGCATAATGGCATCACCAGCCAGTAAAAATGGAATATCATGCTTTTTAAAGAAATAATAACTATAAATCAGTCCTGCAAAGATTCCACCTTGAATAGCTAAACCGCCATGCCATATCGCAAAAATCTCTAATGGTTGAGAAGCATACATTTCATCAAAGGTAAAAATAACATACCAGATTCTAGCACCGACAATTCCAATCAATAAGACTGCAAAGAAATAATCAGATAAAATATCTTTAGAATACCCTAATTGTTTAAAACGGTATTGCCCTAAAAAATATGCAATACATGCACCTGTGAGAATACAAACCGCATACCACTGAATATGGATTGGTCCAATAGTGACAAAAGTTGAAAAATCTTCAAAGAATGTCATGATGATTTACTCTTAATATTGTCAAGAATACGATTGACAAATTCCTTGCTTGAATCAAATCCAGAATCTTTAAGTTGCATATTCATCACAGCTGCTTCTATAATAGCAGACATACTTCTTCCACCAGTCACAGGCACGACAATCTTAGGAATTTGGATACCCAAGATTTCTTCCATAACGTCATCTTCTTCCATCCCAATTCTTGTATATTCACGTGATGGAAGCCAACGTTCCAACTGAATAATTAAATCAACATGATCTTTTGGTAATACTGAGGCGACCCCAAACATCTTAGAAACATCAATAACCCCAATACCTCTGATTTCTAATAAATTGCGTAAAACTTCAGGAGCACGACCCACAATTCCCTGACCAATATGATAAAGTTCAATAGCATCATCAGCAATCAAAAAATGCCCACGTTTAATTAACTCTAAAGCAATCTCTGATTTTCCAATACCACTATCACCACGAATCACAACACCTTTACCATAAATATTTAAAAAGACTCCATGCATCAATGTTTCTGCTGCTAAAGCTTCATCAAGTGTTCCAGTTAAATCTATAGAAACACGACCTGTTGCCTGTGTTGTTTCAAAAATTGGAAAATTTCTCTTGATTGCAATATTTTTCAAAATTTCTGGACATGAATATCCTTTCGCAATAATAATACAAGGTGTTTCATCATTGGCTAATTTAGAAAAACATGCAAGTTGTGATTCTTTGCTCATTTCTTTAACGAAAGAAATTTCTTTTTCTCCAAATAATATAATTCTTCTAAAATCTGTATGTTTAAAAAATCCTGCCAATTCAAATCCTGGTCGATTCATTTCTGGCACAAAGACTTCTCTTTCCAAAGCTGATTCATCACCTGATATCTGATGAAATAAAGCTGGTTTCAATAAATCTTTGATTTTCACTGACTTTCCCATGTATTTCCTCCTACTCTAAAACCATTTTCAAGAAACGTCCTGTATGACTTTTTTGACATGCTGCGACTTTTTCTGGCGTTCCTGATACTACAATTGTACCACCATTGTCGCCACCTTCCAATCCTAAATCAATAATGTGATCAGCAACTTTAATCACATCAAGATTATGTTCAATCACAATCACAGTATCACCTTGTTCAACAATACGATTTAAAACTTCAATCAGACGTGCTACATCATGACTATGTAAACCAGTCGTTGGTTCATCTAAAATATATACCGTTTTTCCTGTTGCTTTCTTTTGTAATTCACTGGCAAGCTTCACACGCTGCGCTTCTCCACCAGATAATGTTGTGGCGCTTTGACCAAGTTTTATATAACCAAGTCCTACATCATAAATCGTTTGAAGCTTAGAACGAATACGTGGTAAATTATCAAAGAATGTTAAAGAATCTTCAATAGTCATCTCTAAGACATCATAGATAGTCTTATCTTTATAAGTCACCTGTAATGTTTCTTCATTGTAGCGTTTACCACCACATTCTTCACAAGGTACATAAACATCAGGTAAAAAATGCATACTGATACGTTTGACTCCATCACCTTGACACGCTTCACAACGTCCACCCTTGACATTAAATGAAAAACGTCCTTTATCATATCCACGCATTTTTGCTTCAGGTGTTTTCGCAAACAATTCACGAATATCATCAAAGACACCTGTATAAGTCACAGGATTAGAACGTGGTGTACGTCCAATCGGATCTTGTGAGACTTCAATGACTTTATCTACATTTTCTAAACCAAGAATTTCTTTATGTTTTCCTGGTTTTTCTTTAGAATGATAAAGTTTTGCACGCATGGCTTTACATAAAATTTCATTCACCAATGTTGATTTTCCACTTCCTGATACACCTGTCACACAGATAAATTTTCCAAGTGGAAATTTAACATTAATATTTTTTAAGTTATTTTCCTTAGCACCTTTTACTTCAATATATAATCCATTCCCTTTGCGTCGCTTTGATGGAACTGGAATCTTATATTCTCCTGAAAGATATTTTCCAGTGATAGAATGGGGATTCTTCATGACTTCTTCAGGTGTTCCTGCTGCGACAACCTGACCACCATGAACTCCAGCACCTGGCCCAATATCAATAATATAATCAGAAGCACGCATCGTATCTTCATCATGTTCTACAACAATCACACTATTGCCTAAATCACGCATATTACATAACGTTTTAATTAATTTTTCATTATCACGTTGATGTAAACCAATAGATGGTTCATCTAATACATAAAGAACCCCTGTTAAACGTGAACCAATTTGTGTTGCTAAACGGATACGTTGTGCTTCTCCTCCAGATAAACCACCAGCACGTCTTGATAATGTCAGATAACCTAATCCTACATCATTTAAGAATGTTAAACGATCTTTAATTTCCTTAATAATCAGACGTGCAATATTTGTTTCTGTTTCATTCAGTTTTAAATTCTGTACAAAATCAAGTGCTTTTTCAATAGACATATCAGTAAATTCACTGATATTTAATCCACCCACCTGTACACTTAAAACTTGTTCATTCAATCTTTTTCCCTGACATGTTGGACATGTATGTTCAGCCATAAATGAAGCATACCATTCTTTTGACCATGAAGAAGTTGTTTCTTCATAACGTCTTTGAATCAGTGTTTTCACACCTTCGATTGGTTTTGTCGTTTGAGAAACATTTCCTGAACTTGACTGTAATGTATATGTAATAGGTTTATCAGAACCATATAAAATAATATCTAATTCTTTCTTACTAAAATCTTTAAGCGGTTTATCTAAGTCAATATGATATTCTCGACATAAAACAAGAAATCTCTGCCATTCAATACGATCAGTTCCTACTGATGTTTTGAAATAACGAATTCCTCCCTGATTAATACTTAATGACCAGTCAGGAATCAATAAATCATTATCAACTTCATTTTTCACACCAATCCCTTTACAATCTGGACAGGCACCCAATGGGTTATTAAAAGAAAATAAACGTGGTTCTAATTTAGGAACACTGAATCCACAATATGGACAAGCTAAATGTTGAGAAAAAAGCTTTTCTGTTTTTTCATTCAAGTTTTCAACAATAACTTCCCCACCAGTTAATTTTAATCCTGTTTCCAAAGAATCCGCTAAACGTGAGCGATATCCTTCCTTTTTAATAATTCTATCCACTACAACATCAATATTATGTTTTTTATTTTTATCCAAAACAATATCTTCATCTAAAAGACGCATTTCACCATCAACTTTGACACGTAAAAAACCATCTTTCGCTAATTGTTCAAATAAATCCTTATGTGTCCCTTTTTGATTACGACACATTCTTGCTAGAACCTGTAATTTTGTTCCATCTTCATATTGATCAATTGTATCAACCATTTGTTTAATTGTCTGTGATTCAATCAACACATGATGGGTTGGACAATAGGCATGTCCAACTCTGGCATACAACAATCTTAAATAATCAAAAATTTCAGTCACTGTTCCCACTGTTGATCGAGGATTATTTGATGTTGTCTTTTGATCAATCGCAATCGCTGGTGATAAACCATCAATACTATCAACATCAGGCTTTTCCACACCACCTAGAAATTGTCTGGCATAAGCACTTAATGATTCAACATAGCGTCTTTGTCCTTCCGCATAAATCGTATCAAATGCCAGTGATGTTTTTCCACTCCCAGATAATCCTGTCATAATGACAAGCTGATCTCGAGGAATTTCTACATTTATATTTTTTAAATTATTAACTCTTGCGCCTTTGATAATAATTTTATCTTTGTTCATACTTCCTCAAACTCCTTAATATCTTTTCCTTACTCAAACCTTGCAACTGCAAATCATAGGCTTCATCTAACATCTGCTTAAATAAATGTGTTGAAGTCAAACCACTTGCTAATAAATCATCACCACGAATCAGTGGCAATGGCGCTTGAACACCTAAACGTTTTTGCTTATCTTGAATATATAACCAAAACTCATCATATTGTTCCTGAGCTACTTTTCCCCTTCCTAACTTATCACAACAGCTTATATAAATCAAATCATTCATAGAAACTTTTCCATCAATCTTCTTTAAAAGTCTTAAATAAGATAAATCCTTTGCATGATGACGTGACATATTCATTAAATGCATATGATACATGATCATTGTGGAAATATATTGTCTTTCTTTTTTGGATGTGATGATTGGAACATCTTGAAATACCTGCACACCTGCTTCATTATGTTTAGGCGCATGTCCTTCTTTGGTTGTTACCAAAGGTTTCCCTATATCATGAAGTAAACATGCCCACATAAACCATAGAGGATGATCCGTTTTCTTTTTTACATGACTGGCTACATCTATAACCAGCATCGTGTGCGTGAAAACATCATCTTCAGGATGAAAATCTAAACGCTGATGCGTTGTTGTCAGAGCCTGTAAATAAGGTGGTAAAGCTCCTATATCTTTTAAAAACATAAATCCTAATGATGGTTGTGGTGCCATCAGGATTTGACAATACTCCTGATAAATTCTTTCATATGATAAATGATCCAGCATATGTGACTGTGCCATAGAACGACATAGATTCAAAGTCTTCTCTTCAACTTGAAATTCAAATTGGGCGACAAAACGTGCCACTCTTAAAACACGCAAAGGATCTTCCATGAAATGTTCAGGATCCACACAACGAATGATATGCTGATCAATATCTGATAAACCACCACATAAATCAATGACACGTTGTTCTAAGTAATCATACATGAGTGCATTCATTGTCAGATCACGCCTCAAAACAGCTTTTTCTAATGGTAAATCAGGATCAATCATCACTTCAAAATCCTGATGCTTGTGACCAGTTTTTGTTTCCTGTCGAGGTAAGGCAAAGTCATAATGAGGAAGCTCTTCTAACTGAACAATCGCAAAAGATTTTCCAAATGTATGAACATGACCATATTTTTGTAAAATAGCACACAGTTTTTCATAACTTAAATGATATACTTCTACATCTACATCATGCTGATCATAACGTCCTAAGATTTCGTCACGAACAGATCCACCGACAATATAAACTTTTCCACCATGAGCAATCATATCATCAAAAATCTCTTGAGCCAAAGCATCTATTTTCATTACTTTTCACCTTTAAGTTCCATAATAATATCTCTTAATTCCATAGCTCTTTCAAAATCAAGCACTTTCGCAGCTTCTTTCATTTCTTTTTCTAGATCTGCAATCAGTTTCTTCTTTGCTTTTTGAGGTGCTTTTTTACCTTTTTGTAATAATGAAGAAGCTTCTTCCATTGTTTCTTTACCTTGAATTAAATCATGAATTTCTTTATGAATAGTCTGTGGAATAATATGATGTTCTTTATTATAGGCTTCTTGAATTTCACGACGACGATTTGTTTCATCAATCGCTTTTTGCATAGATTCTGTTATATGATCACCATACATAATCACTTTTCCATTCGCATTTCTGGCCGCACGTCCAATCGTCTGAATTAATGAGCGTTCACTTCTTAAGAACCCTTCTTTATCCGCATCTAAAATACAAACTAGAGATACTTCAGGTAAATCCAACCCTTCTCTTAACAGGTTAATTCCCACCAGTACATCATATTTTCCAAGTCTTAAATCTCTTAAAATTTCAGTACGTTCTAATGTTTTTGTATCTGAATGTAAATAAGCGACTTTTAACCCTACTTCTTTTAAATAAGCACTAAGATCTTCAGCCATACGTTTTGTAAGTGTTGTAATTAAAACTCTCTCTTTTTTATCAATACGTTCATGAATTTCATCAATCAGATCATCAATCTGATTTTTTGTTGGACGAACATCAATAATAGGATCCAACAAACCTGTTGGACGAATAATCTGTTCTGCATATTCACCATGTGTTTTTTCTAATTCATAGTCACCTGGCGTTGCCGAAACATAAATCACCTGATTAATAATCTTTTCAAACTCTTCAAAACGCAATGGTCGATTATCCAAGGCACTTGGTAAACGGAAACCATATTCAACCAATGTTTCTTTACGGCTGCGATCACCATTAAACATCCCTCTGACCTGTGGTAACATCACATGACTTTCATCAATAATCATTAAAAAGTCATCTGGAAAATAATCTATTAAAGTATAAGGACGCTGTCCTGCTTTTCGTCCATCAATATGACGTGAATAATTTTCAATTCCTGGACACATTCCTACTTCTCTTAACATTTCAATATCATGACGTGTACGCTGATCTAGACGTTCATATTCCAGTGGTTTCATAGCATCCTTAAAATATTGTAAACGGTCTTGAAGTTCTTCGGAAATCGTATCACAGGCATGTAACATTTGTTCCTTTTTTGTGACATAGCCATAAGCCGGATAAATCGTATATGTTTTATAACGACTCAAGACTTTACCAGTCAAAGGATCTACCTCACTGATTCCTTCCACTTCATCACCAAAAAGCTCTATACGAATCAACCAGCTTTCTGTATGTCCAGGTACAATTTCAATGACATCACCACGTACCCTGAATGTCCCTTTTGACTGTTCGATATCATTTCTTTGGTATTGACGGTCTACAAGATATGTTAAGAGTTCACGACGATCAATTTCCTGACCGACACGTAATGAGAAAATCATTTCTTTATATTGTTCAGGATTTCCTAAACCATAAATAGAAGCCACTGATGCAACGACAATCGTATCTCTTCTTTCTAATAAAGAATTCATGGCTGCTGAACGCAACATTTCTATTTCATAATTTGTTTTTGCATTTTTATCTATGTATGTATCACTTTTTGGAATATAAGCTTCTGGCTGATAAAAATCGAAGTTAGAAACAAAATATTCCACACGATTTTCAGGAAAAAATTCTTTTAATTCTGAATATAATTGTCCAGCTAAAGTTTTATTATGGGCTAATACCAGTGTTGGTTTATTCACCTGAGCAATAACATTAGAAACAGTAAATGTTTTTCCTGTTCCCGTTCCTCCCAGTAAAACCTGTTCCTTTTTTCCAGCACGTATTCCATCAACCAGCTGTTGAATAGCTGCTGGTTGATCACCCATTGGTGAATATTTGGAAACTAATTTAAATTGTTCCATTTTAGCACCTCCCTATTGAATCAATTGATTCACTTTTTGTAGATAAACATCCTCTTTTTCTTGATACAAATGATATGTTAAAGCACTTAAAAGAATTAAACGATCATTTTGAGAATAAATACTATCCTGTTTTAAAGCATAATCTTTTTCAAATGCTTCTAAAGCTGTTGTTGTCTGATGTGAAAAATACCCATCCTGACGATCTAATGAATAACCTAATTCTTGAAGCATTTCCTGCATATATTGAATATTATCATCAACATCATCATATTGATAAGATTGTTTCATTTCACCTACATGAAAATCATGGATATTGGTTTCATCAATGACATAATCTGGTTCTAATCCTGTACCATTGATCCATGTTCCATGAGGAGTTAACCATTTTTCATGAGTGTATTTCAATACAGATGCATTAGAAAGAGTCACTTGTGTTTGTGCAACACCTTTACCATAAGTCGTTTCACCAATCAATTGATAATCTAAATTCTCTTTCAAACCTGCACTTAAAACTTCTGAAGCACTGGCAGTTTGCTGATTCACTAAAATATAGCCATGTTCAAATACATATTTTTCCCGACTGGTTGCTTTATATTCTTCCGTTTTGCCATCTTTATCCTGAAGGGAAAATAATGTTTGTCCTTCTGGCACAAATAAATCAAGAATCTCTTGGGCGGCATTCAAATAACCTCCACTATTATCCCTTAAATCAATGATAATGTGGTTGATTTTTTGTGATTTCATATCTTGCAGCTTCGTTTCAATAACTTCATGAATATTTTCACCAAAAGTCACAATTCTTAAATAACCAACTTTCTGTTGGTTTACAGTCATAATAGAAGAAGCAATTGATGTATCCACATTTTGACGTGTTGCTGATAGATTTTGACTTTTTCCATCTCTTAATAGACGTAAAGCAACTTGACTCTGACTTTCACCCTGTATCATTTCTTTAACTTTATCTGATGTATATCCAGCGATTGAAGTTCCTTCAATGTGCGTAATAATATCTCCTTTTTGTATACCTGCTTTTTGAGCTGGCGTATTTTGATATACATCCAACACAATAGCACCATCATCTACCATTGTAAACGTAATCCCAATACCTTCAAAAGTCCCATTAATAGATGTTCCTAATTCCTGTGACTGTTCCAATGATAAATATGAAGAATAAGGATCTCCTAATGCTAAAACCATTCCATTTAGCATACGTTCCTGTAAACTTGTATCATTATCACTTGTATCTAAAAAATCATTTTCAATAATTTGCGCAATTTCATTATAGACATCACTATCATTACCATAACGATTGGACTGGAAGTCATGAATAAAATAACCACCAACACCTCCAATCACCAGACATAAAATACAAGCCATCATATAGATAGGTCCTTTTTTTAATCTTGTTTTCTTTTTTTGATCATATTCAAACTGAAAATCGTCCATACATACACCTCGTTTTTTTATTCTATCATAGATGACAATTATTTTTAACTCATAAACCTTTTTTTCTACAAACAAAGAAAAGCAATCCTAAGACTGCTTCTTTAAAAAGTTTTGAATACATTGTTGTGTTTCGTCACTAATAATATGTTCAATACGACAAGCATCTTCTTCGGCCTGTTTAACACTCACACCAATAGAAACAAGGAACTCTGTTAAAATCTGATGACGACCATACACTTTTTCTGCAATACGACGTCCTTCATCAGTAAAATCAATATATCCCTTATCATCTACAACAATCAATTGAGATTCTTTTAAAAGTTTAATTGCACGTGATACACTTGGTTTAGAAAAATCCATAGTATGTGCAATATCAATAGAACGAACATATTCATTTTGATTCTTTAAGATTAATATCGTTTCTAAATACATTTCACCTGATTCATGCAAGTCCATTTTTGTCACCTCATATCAATTTATATCATTATATCACACTTCACTATCCCAATGCTACATCTAATATCATCATGATGACAAAACCAATTGCAAAGCCAATCGTCGCAATATTTGAATGTGTCCCTTGCGAACCTTCAGGAATCAGCTCTTCTACAACGACATATGCCATTGCGCCAGCGGCAAACGATAAAAGATAAGGCAAAATCGGTACAAAAAACTGTGACAGGACAATCATTAATATAGCGCCCATAGGTTCAACAATCCCAGATAACATCCCATACAAAAAAGCTTTTCCTTTAGACACTCCTTCACTTTTTAATGGCATAGAAATAATAGCCCCTTCTGGAAAATTCTGTATCGCAATACCCAATGATAAGGCAATAGCCCCAGCAATAGAAACATCGCTATTGCCCATCAAGGCTCCTGCAAAAACAACTCCAACTGCCATCCCTTCAGGAAAATTATGCATTGTGACTGCTAAAATTAACATTGTTGTACGTTGCAAGTGCGATTTCTTTCCTTCTACCTGATGATCCAAATGCATATGTGGAATAGTACGATCTAAAAATAATAGAAAGAAAATTCCCAATAAAAAACCAACTGCCGCAGGTATAAAAGATAATTTTCCTAAACTTGCTGACATATCTAAAGCTGGAATCAAAAGTGACCAGACTGAAGCCGCAATCATCACTCCAGAAGCAAATCCCAGCAGAACTTTTTGAACACGATTATCCATTTTTTGTTTCATAAAGAAAACACAGGCTGCACCTAATGTTGTCCCAATAAATGGTATCATAATACCAATCAAAACAGATGTATTCATGTTTTAACACCTCTTTTCTTTAGGTATTATCTTACTATATATCATTTTATCTTTCAAAATATATGATAAAAAATATCTGTCATACATTTGACACAAGAATCAAATCGTCTTTTGACATAAAAAAATCTTGGGAATACAATGTACTCCCAAGAAGTTTCTAAATTATTTAGTTAATTCAGCGAAATATTTAATAGTTCTAACCATGTTAGAAGTATAAGAATTTTCGTTGTCATACCAAGCAACAGTTTGAACTTCAGTAGTTCCGTTATCTAATGCTTTAACCATAGTTTGAGTTGCATCAAATAATGAACCATAAGTCATTCCAATAATATCTGAAGATACTAATTGTTCTTCAGTGTATCCAAATGATGGAGTTACAGCTGCTTTCATAGCTTCGTTAACTTGTTCTACAGTAACTTCACCTTCAACAACTGAAGTTAAGATAGTTGTAGATCCTGTAGGAACAGGTACACGTTGAGCTGAACCGATTAATTTTCCATTTAATTCAGGGATAACTAAACCGATAGCTTTTGCAGCTCCAGTTGAGTTAGGCACGATATTAACTGCAGCAGCACGTGCTCTTCTTAAGTCACCTTTTCTATGAGGTCCATCTAATACCATTTGGTCACCAGTATAAGCATGTACTGTTAACATGATACCAGATTTGATTGGTGCTAATTTGTTTAATGCGTTAGCCATAGGTGCTAAACAGTTAGTTGTACAAGATGCAGCTGAAATAATTGTATCATCAGCAGTTAATGTTCCTTCGTTTACACCAAATACAACAGTTGGTAAATCATTTCCAGCTGGTGCAGAAATAACAACTTTTTTAGCTCCTGCATCAATATGAGCTTGAGATTTAGCTTTAGAAGTATAGAAACCTGTACATTCTAATACTACATCTACTCCTAATTCTCCCCAAGGTAATTTAGAAGCATCTGCTTCTTTGTAGATTTCGATTTCTTTTCCATCTACTACGATTGAAGATTCTTTAGCTTCTACTGTATCAGCTAAAGCATATTTACCTTGAGCTGAATCATATTTTAATAAGTGTGCTAACATTTTAGGATCTGTTAAGTCGTTGATTGCAACAACTTCATATCCTTCAGCTCCAAACATTTGTCTAAATGCTAGACGTCCAATACGTCCAAAACCGTTAATTGCTACTTTTACTGCCATTTTTATGACATCCTCCTTACTAATAATTTATGTCTATATTATAGTCCACAAACCCAAAGAAATCAATAAAAGTTGTGCGCTTTATATAATTTTTTTCACAAGAATGAAAATCTTTTCTCGTTTTTTAACTTCGCTTAACTCAATATTAACGCAAGAAAAAATCAATTTTCTATGAATAATCCAACACAAATTTCTCTATAATGAATTATGGAGGTACACTTATGCATTTTATACCCACTGTGATATTAAAAAAGAATTCTAAAGAATATGCTTATGATATTTTCTCAAGATTATTAGAAGATCGCATTATTATGCTCTGTGGTGAAATTAATGATGAGATGGCAAGCTCCATTGTCAGTCAGCTTCTCTATCTTGAATCATTGGACAGTCAGGCTGATATTGATATGTATATTCATTCTCCAGGTGGCAGTGTTTCCGCTGGTTTGGCTATCTTCGATACGATGAATTTTGTAAAATGTGATGTCTCAACCATCAGTATTGGTCTTTCAGCCAGTATGGGTGCTTTTTTATTAGCTGCTGGCAAAAAAGGAAAACGCTATGCATTAGAAAATAGTGAAATTATGATTCATCAGCCTCTAGGTGGAGCACAAGGTCAAGCCAGTGATATCGAGATTTCTACCCGTCATATATTAAAACAAAAAGAAAAGCTCAATCGCTTATTAGCTCAAATGACCAATCAACCCTTACGTCGTATTAAAAAAGATACTGATCGTGACTATTTTATGAATGCCTATGATGCATTAGATTATGGATTAATTGATGAAGTATTAAAAAACAATCAAGGTGAAACACTTTGATTGTTTTTTAGTGTCATTTGTAATTGTCCATCTTCTAGATTTAAACTTTCAATAGGTAAATCAATCTCATATTGAATCTGGTTATCTTTCCAAATGATATGTGAGTCTTGTAAAAAAGACTTCAGAAAACTCATAATAGGAAACTGTAAAAATAAATATTCAACCTTGCCTTGAATATTTTCAAATACAAAGTGCTGATTTTCATATTTCAAATTGAACTCACACAAAACATCAACATGATATTGATTATACAAAACAACTGATGTCATCAAGAGATGATCTTCTTTTATTTTCAAATTCATTTCCTGTAAAACAACATCATACTTTTTTAAAACTGACTGTAAAATAAAGGATAATCCTATTTGCATTTCTGCTTCATTTAAAATCACTATATCACCCATATATTATATGTATAGCGTGATCAAATATGTCATCGTTCTAAAACAGGATACTTTTCAAAAATATCAAAAGCATCAAAATATTGATTTTCCATCGGAATCCAGTGATGAATAAACTGATCTATTTTTTCAGGATTTCTTTTGAATAAACGTTCTTTTTGCGTAAGTGGCGAAATCTTTAAAACAATTCCATGCGTATAATAACGTTGTAAAGAAGGATGTAATGCATAGCTCCCTTCTATAATGTTAAAGGGTGAATACGGTATTTCCTGAACTGTTTGAAATGACATCGTCTGACAGTCAAAAGGCTGATAAAAAACAGATTGTTGTAAAGATAAAGGTTTTAAGACCGTTTCTAAAAAGCGTTCATAATGCACATTACCACCAGGTTGCTGTAACCTTTGTGGTGTACGCATTTCTAATGGCAAAAAGAAATCATCCATATGAAAAACATACGCATGCCATTTTTCTTGTAAACTTTGAGCTAAAGTTGTTTTACCACTGCCACTCATCCCATCAATAGCAAGTAAAAATGAGGATTGCTTAGATAAATCATCCATCAGTTCATCCATTCTCATTTAAGATTCTCCTTCTTGATTTTGACTTTTCACTAAGATAAAAGTCGATAATAAAACAAGTATACATCCTATTACTTTCAATAATGTTAATCCTTCATTCAACCATAAAACACCAACAACAATACTTGTGATAGGCTCTAAAGTTGATAAAATAGCCGTTAAAGATGCACCTAGACAATAAATACCTTTTTGCAGTAAAACAACACCAATTAAAGATGTCAGCACAGCAACAACAGCTGATAAAATATATGCTTCTATTGGCATGATATGGATACGTCCCAATACCATGGCTAAAATCAATATCACGATCGTATTCATAACGACCAGATAAAAATTAAAAACATAGGGACTCATATAACGAATCGAAGAATGATCCATACCCACCATATAATAAGCAAAGAAAACACCTGATAAAATCGCTAATAAAGCGCCTAATAAAGAAGATGCAGATGAATCCATAAAACAGAAAATACCTAGGATGGCTAAAACAAGACATAAAATCTGTTGCTTGTTGAGTTTTTGCTGATAAAACAAAAAATTCATACAGCATACAAACAATGGATATAAAAAGTGTAGAACCGTTGCACTTCCTACTCCTATATATTCATAAGATGAATACAATAAGACAATTGTCAATGTATTTCCAAAAAAGCCTACTTTGAAAACATCTAAAAGCTGCTGACGATTCAATCGTAATGATTTTCCCTGATAAAGGACAATAAATAAAAATAACGGCAAGACAAATAAATGCCTTAAAAAAGCCAATTGTATACCATTATTCCCCATTGCATATGTCATTTTCCCAATAGCTGGTGTTACTCCAAAAAGAATAGTGGCAATCATTGTAAAAATAATACCTTTGCGTTTAGTATTCATTAAAAAACTCCTTAATTCTTTGACGATCATGTGTATATGTTAATGCCAGCATTAATAAAACTCTGGCTTTTTGTGGTGTTAAAGTATTTCCTGGTATACAACAATGATGAGGATCAAACACTTCATCATCAAAAACAATACCTTGTGACACTCTTGAACAACGGACAAAAATAACGCCCTGTTTTGATAAATCTTCAATCGCATGTAACCAGTCCTGACTATAATTCCCACTTCCTGATCCTGTTAATATAATTCCTTGATGATTTAAAGCTAAAGAATAGAGAATTTCATGACTTGCACCCGCATAAAAATAAGCAATTCCTACTGCTGGTAAGTCATTATAATTTTGGCTAGAAAAAAGAGATTGAAGAGTATGTTTTTTAAATGTTTTTGAAAAGAAATGAACTTCATGGTCTTGCATATAACCCAAACATCCAAATGCCTTTTGTTCAAAAGCATCTACCTTAAAATTATTGACTTTTTGGATATCTCTACCCGAATATATCGTACTCGAAAAAAGCCCCATGACACCCTGATTATAGGCTCCATCATCAGCTGCCAGACAAACAGCCTGATATAAATTATAAGGCCCATCAGCACTGGTTGCTGTGGCAGGACGCATAGCCCCTGTCACAACAACTGGTTTAGATGTATGTAATGTCAAATTCAAAAAATAAGCCGTTTCATCTAAAGTATCTGTTCCATGAGTCACCACAATACCATCAATATCATCACGTTCAACCAATTCATTAATCTGACGTGACAACATAATCCATCTTTGTGGTGTCATCTCATTACTATCTACATTCATTAATTGATATTCTTTAATATGTGCAACTTGATTTAACATAGGAATAGATTCAATAATTTCATTAACATCCATTTCTCCTGCATGGTAGGCTACAGCTTTTCCTATCTGTCCTCTCCCAGCAATCGTTCCACCAGTTGCGACAATTGCAATTGTTTTCATATATTCTCTCACCCACAGGACATTCTATCATTTTATGATTGATGAAACAATAAAAAAACCACCTGTTTGGTGGCTATTCTATCTCTTGAAGTAAATAATTCTCATCTAAAAGTGGTTTAAAATTCAAACAAGTTTCACGACTTGTTTTTTGAGATATTTCTGACAATAAGATAGGTGTATACTCATCATTTAAGACTGTGTGAGGATTATCTTGAATGAGATGTAAAATAATCTTTAAATCTCCATCTCCAATTACAATATCATGACGATGACAAAGATTCTGTAAAATCTTTAAAGTCATCTGTTGTAGACGATGGTTCAAGCGATAAAAATTCATCATAAGCTCTCCTCCTTTTTGAGTATATTGTGAAATTCTTATATACTTTTCTTATTTAAATATATTATAATAGATTTAAAATATGTATACAATGTACACATATTCATGATTTATACAATATTAGACACATTGGTTCAAACTGTCCAATATTGAAGGAGGGGATTTGAATGAGAACTGAATATCGTAACGCAACACGTTCAAAATTATTAATAAAAAAAGCTTTTATTGATCTTTTAAAAGAAAAACCTGCCAGCAAAGTGACAGTCACTGATATTATTCATGAAGCCAATATTAGTCGTGGGACATTCTATGCCCATTATTTAGATACAAAGGATTTACTAGAGAGTTTTCAGCGTGAATTCATTGAACAGATTTTATATTTTACACGTAAAAATCATAAGCTGACATTAGTTGAACAGCTCAATACATTATTAATGAAAATTTTAGATATTTTAAAGAATGACTATGAAACATACTGTATTTTATCTAATCAGGATTTTACATTTGAATTTTATAATGAAATGAGAGATGCAATGATTCAAGAATTACAACAGGAGTTTTCTCTTTCTCCAGAAACCAAAAGAAGACTTCATATATTCATTGGTGGCTTTATGATATTATTAAGAGAATGGCTTCAAAATGAAAATTTTGAATCTATGGAAGAATATGCCCATACAATGTCTGATCTCATTCTTCATAATTTATAGGGGTTTTTATGAATAATCAGTTAACACATGGTTCTATTACCAAATCATTAATTTTCTTTGCGATACCGATGATTATTGGGAATCTTCTTCAACAGTTCTATAATGTCGCAGATACCTTCATTGTTGGACAATTTCTTGGTTCCAATGCTTTAGCTGCTGTAGGATCCTCTTTTACTTTAATGACCTTTTTAACATCTGTTATTCTAGGGTTATGTATGGGAAGTGGAATCTTATTTTCAATGTATTATGGTGGTCAACAAATAGATAAAATGAAAACTTCTTTTTTTATTTCTTTTATTGGCATTATGATTTTTACAGTCATTCTAGAAATATTATGTCTCATTTTTATTCATCCTATTTTACATTTTATGAATATTCCCCAAGATATCTATCAACAAAGTTATGATTACTTATTTATCATCTTTATCGGTTTCTTTTTTACTTTTCTTTATAATTATTTTGCTTCTTTATTAAGAGCATTAGGAAATTCTAAAGTGCCTCTTTATTTTCTTGCGATAGCAACCATCATCAATATTATTTTAGACGTTTATTTCATTGTCTCTTTTCATATGAGAGTCAGTGGTGCTGCCCTTGCGACAATTATTGCGCAAGCGGTGAGTGGTTTTGGTATTATGATTTATGTTTTCATCAAACAAAAAGATTTATTACCAACACGACAACACTGCTATTTTGATAAAGACATTATCAAAAAGATTAAAGATTATTCATTATTAACATGCATCCAGCAGTCTGTTATGAACTTTGGTATTTTGATGATTCAGGGATTAGTCAATAGTTTTGGTGTCATCACAATGTCTGCTTTTGCGGCAGCTGTGAAGATTGACTCTTTTGCCTATATGCCTGTTCAGGATTTTGGCAATGCCTTTTCAACCTTCATTGCTCAAAATCAAGGTGCCAACCTACCAGAACGTATCCACAAAGGGCTTAAATCAGCTATCCTGATTTCTGGTATCTTCTGTATTTTCATTTCTTTAATTGTCTATATTTTTGCACCTACACTCATGCTGATTTTCATTCATCCTGAAGAAGTTGAAATTATTCGTCAAGGTGTTGAATACTTACAGATTGAAGGTATGTGTTATTTAGGAATTGGATGCTTATTTTTACTCTATGGCTATTATCGTGGTGTTGGAAAGCCTGGCATTTCTGTTGTTTTAACAATTGCCTCTTTAGGAACAAGAGTCGCTTTGGCTTATGCCTTCGCTCCAATATTAGGTACTGTTGCGATATGGTGGGCTATTCCTATTGGCTGGTTCTTAGCTGATACTATTGGTATTATTTATGGTATAAAAAAAGAAAACTGGACAAAACCAAGTAGATAAGATCAAACACTTATCTACTTTTTTTGAAATAAATATTCCATAAAACAATTCTATTTATCTGATGATTTAACAAAAAATTTACAATTTTCATCAAAGAATAGTATATAATGTTGTTATAGGAGGAAAGGATTATGATATTAATAATAGTAGGTATTCTCATTGTTGTTTTGGTATTATATGTGATTGTCTCATATAATGCATTAGTGAGAGAAAAAAATAAAGTGAAAACAAATTGGGCACAAATTGATGTTGTCTTAAAAAGACGTGCTGATTTGATTCCTAATTTAGTTGAAACTGTCAAAGGTTATGCTAAACATGAAAAAGAAACTTTGGATAGCGTCATGGAAGCTAGAAACACATATATGAACGCTTCTATTCCAAGTGAACAGATGGAAGCAGCGGGAGAATTGACACAGGCCTTAAATAAGATTATGGCTATTAGTGAAGCTTATCCTGATTTAAAAGCGAACACAAACTTTGTCAGTTTACAAAATGAATTAACACAAACTGAAGATAAGATTAGTTTTGCTAGACAATTCTATAATGATTCCGTTTATAGTTATACAAATAAGTTAGAGATGTTCCCTTCTAGCATAATTGCCAGTCTATTTCATTTTGAAAGATTTGATTACTTTGAAATCAATGAAAATGATAAAGAGATTCCTGAGGTGAAATTTTAATATGAAAAAGAAAATATGTCTGATATTTTCTTTACTACTTATTCTCATACCATCGTTATCTTCTTTGGTTTATGGAGCTGATACCCATTTAAATGACATCTCTATCCATACAACTTTAAATAATGATGGAAGTGCACATGTGCAGGAAATTTGGGATATCAATATTGAAGAGGGAACAGAAATTTATAAAGTTTTTGATAATATGGGAGATTCTCATATATCGAATTTTAATGTTGTTGATGATCAAGGCAAGCGTTATCAAAATATTGGTGAATGGGATGTTGATCTTGATAAAGAAGACAAAGATGGCAAATGTGGGATGATTCAAGATGGTGATCGCTATGAACTCTGCTTTGGTATTGGCGAATATGGACGAAGAACTTATACATTTGAATATGATATAGCCAATTTTGTTCAACAATATCAGGATACTCAAGGATTTAACTATGCTTTCTTTTCAGAAATGGAGTTAGAACCTCAACATGTCAAGATTACCGTTTCATCTTCACATGATTTCAACAAAAACAATGCAAAAATATGGGCCTTTGGATATCAGGGTGTTGTCTATTTTGATCATGGTGATGTCATTATGGAAACACAAAGTGCTGTACCTGAAGGTGCTAAGATGCAATTATTGATGCAAATTGATAATGAAACATTTACAAACGCTCATGTGAATGATCAATCTTTTCAAAAGATATTAGAAGATGCGATTGATGGCAGTGAATATGAAGACGAATTTTATGATCAGGGAGATTATTACAACTCTTTTATGTATAAAGATAATACTGCGATGATTATCGCTATTGTCTTTGCAGTGATAGGATTGATTGGTGCAGTTGTCGTCGTATTGATTGTGGCTTATACAAGAGGTCGTGTTGATTTTCAATTCAACGATCATATTCCATTGAATCATGAACCACCAATGTTTAGAGATATTCCTTGTCAAAAAGATTTATTTCAATTCTATTACTATGCTAAAAAATTAGGTTTGATTAGCGATCAAGATCGTGATGGCCTGATTGCTGCTATTCTATTAAGATGGATTAAAGAAAACTATATTGAATTTCAAAAAGAAGAAGTCAAACAATTCCTCTTCTTTAAAAAAGATGGTTATTCAATAGATTTAGATAACGATATTCCTATTACACATCCATTAGAGAAAAAGTTATTTCAATTTTTTAGACAGGCAGCTGGTTCTAATCAGGTCTTAGAAACAGATGAGTTTGAATCGTGGTGCAAAGAAAATTATGAAAAAATTGATGAATGGTTTGAAAGCATTGATGAATATATTGAAAATGAGCTAAGAAAACAACATTTATTAACATTAGAAACAACATATACATCATTTTTAAAAATCAGATTCTCACATAGCACTGATACTTATGATGCATCTATTAGAGAAGAAATGGAACATATCATAGGTTTAAAGACTTTCTTAGAGGAAATGAGCTTGATTGATGAAAAAGAAGTGATTGAAGTCAAGTTATGGGAAGAATATCTCATTTTTGCTTCTATTTTACAGATTGCCGATAAAGTTCAGGAACAATTAGGAAGATTATGTCCAACCTTCAATGAGCAATCACAATTAGATACAATCTATACAATGCATATGGTTCATATGTTCTCACACAACAGTATGAAAGCTTCACATGATGCTTCTATAGCTGCAAGTGGTGGTGGCGGTTCATCATCATTTACAGGAGGCGGAGGTGGCTTCTCTGGTGGTGGCGGAGGCGGTGTCCGCTAAAATGAAAACATGACTTTGAAAGTCATGTTTTTTTATTTTCTAGTCATAAATGTGTACTTTAACGTCTAGCGTAAACTTCTATTCAATCACAAACTCAGCATAATAAGCTTTTTCATCATAGTCACTGCCACCACGAAAATCCTGTATTTCCTTACCAATGCGATATTCTCCTTGTGGTAATGTCCCATAAAGGTCACTCCATTGAATGTCCCATTGTGTTAAGTTTTGCATTTTAATGGTATAAGACAAATCTTGCCAAATAGGTTTTTCTGGTGTTGAAAGTTCCTGCCACTTTCCATCTACCTTTTCTTCAATCCAGTATTTTTCACCTGTTTGAAGTTCACCTGTGATCTCTCCACCATTTTGGCTACAAATCAATGTTAAGCCTGTATTGCTGACATCTGTCGAAGACAAAGCAATTCCCCAGCTATCATCAGTTTGAATCAATTCAACAGTTGGCTGATCGTTTTTAGCTGTTTCATCGGCTTGCTGACATCCTACTAATAAACATGTTAATAAAGTCAAAGCCACAATTCTTTTTGATTTCATAAAACCCTCCTACTTAAATACACATGTCGCTGCAATCGCTTTTTGCCACTGCTTATAATATTGTAAAGCTTCTTGTTGATTCATGACTGGATGATATACTTGAGCAAATTGATGATTTTTCTTGATATCATCCTGACTTTTATAAAAACCTATAGCTAAACCAGCTAAATACGCTGCTCCAAGGGCTGTTGTTTCTTTAACTTGTGGCTGTAATATATCAATATTAAGCATATCACTTTGAAACTGCATTAAAAATGCATTACTTGTTGCTCCACCATCTACTGATAGACTTTTTAAAGAAATATGTGCTTCCTGTTTCATCACTTCGATCACATCGCAACTTTGAAAAGCGATAGACTCTAAAGCTGCACGCACAATATGATTTCTTGAAGTTCCTCGTGTTAAGCCAAAGATTGTTCCTCTGACATCATTTTCCCAATAGGGCGTGCCTAACCCAACAAATGCTGGGATGAGATACACACCTTCATTATTCTTTAAAGATTGAGCCATAGCTTCTGTTTCTCCAACATTTTGTATTAAATGAAGACCATCTCTTAACCATTGCATAACACTTCCACCAATGAAAACAGACCCTTCTAAAGCATAAGTGATTTCTCCATGAAGTCCCCATGCAATTGTTGTCAATAAACCATTATTTGATGTTACAGGCGTATGACCAGTATTCATTAAAATAAAGCATCCTGTTCCATAAGTATTTTTGATATCTCCTGATTGAAAACAAGTATGCCCAAACAATGATGCCTGTTGATCACCTGCAACTCCACAGATAGGCGCTCTAAAATGCAATCCACTCATTTGCGTTTCATCACTGTATCCATATATACATGAAGATTCTTTCACTTCTGGTAACATACTTCTAGGAATATCAAATAATGCTAATAAATCATCATCCCATTTTAAATCATGAATATTATATAACATTGTTCTTGAAGCATTGGTATAATCTGTCGCATGTACCTTTCCACCAGTCAATTTCCAGATCAGCCATGTATCAATCGTTCCAAATAATAACTGATCCTTATGTTCATAATCAATATGATCTAGTATCCATTTGATTTTGCTGGCACTAAAATATGGATTAATAATTAATCCTGTTTTTTCTTGAATCATAGGACTATACCCTTTTTCAATCAATTCATCACAAATATCCTGCGATTGACGTGATTGCCAGACAATGGCATGATAAACAGGTTCTCCTGTTGTTTTATCCCATACGACCGTTGTTTCTCTTTGATTGGTTATTCCAATAGCTTTAATCTGTGAAGACTGAATATTATCAATCGTAAACAATGCCTGAACCACTTCTACGACCGAGTTCCATATCTCTTTAGCATCATGTTCTACCCATCCTGGATGAGGAAAATATTGTTTAAATTCTCTTTGTTGCATATGACATAAATGTCCATGTTGATCAAATAAAATAGCTCTGGTACTTGTCGTTCCCTGATCAATTGCTAAAATATATTCTTCCATAAATACCCTCCTCACTCTATTATAACAAGTCTGTAAATAAAAAACGACTGATTCCATATCAATCGTTTCAAATTTACTAATTCCATATCAATATTTTTTTATTTAATTGACATCTCCCATTTTTACACAATGAAGTATTTTAATTACAAATGGTTTGAATAATAAATATAAGATATATCCAATCATACCTCCTGTCACATTTGTTATTATATCAGTTATATCAGATGATCTTACACCATTTATAAATGGTTGTAAGATTTCTATACCTAAACTTAATAGAAAAGTATAAAAAATAACGTTCAATAAATTTATCTTTTTCTCTCTTACTAATGGTAATAAAAATCCAAAAGGAATGGTCATAACTATATTTAATACTACCTGTCTTATAAAATCACCTCTTCCGTTTGTTACATCAACAAACGGAACTAAGTTCATCAATTCATAAGGATGATTAAATATAAATGGTAAAGATACTAATATAGGCATTAAAGTCAAATATAATACAAAAGATAAGTATATATACATTATCGTATTTATAAATAATACATCTTTTCCTTGTACTTTCCATTTTCTATAGAACATAAAAATATATATGAAAAACAAAACAATAAAATCAAATAGTTCTCTCATGTACATCTCCTTTATATCTCATCCATTTGAGCATAATCTTTTGTTGATTTCCAATAATTTATTTCCACTGATTTTAATTTATATTAAACATGTATTTACAAATTTTATGAGTTCATTCATGCATTATGCTATTTACCTTTCTAAAACTATACATCTATTAACAGAACTTTATTTTTTTCATTTATAGCTTCTTCCCTTTTTATTACTAGCTAAATAACATTTTCAACTTGAAGTGACTGAATATATTTTACTTTAATCATACTTCTCCACAAATGAACTCACAATGAAAAGTCATCTAAATAATTACATTTCTAAAATGTAAAATAAGATAAAAAAAATTAACTCATTTACTAATCTAATGATATCAAAAGGAAGTGAAATCAACTCACTTCCTTGTATTTATCTATCTTTTTATGTGAAAATTGATTACTTTTCCAATCTATCATAGTTTTTAAATGAGTTTCTAATTACATTTTTTTCTCAAGCATAGTACTGATAGTAATTAAAATGATAGGCTGAACTGTAATAATTGTTCCAGTGATAATTGCTGGAATGACATAATCTAAGCAAATAAATATGACAGTTGCTAAGCCCAATAATACAGTATTAACCATGTTTGTCACATTTCCTGCTTTCTCTTTAATCAAAATATTACGTTCGTCCATAACGCTAATTTTGTAATCAGCATCATTTTTCATCATTTTATTATGTAAAATTTGAACATGAGAAATACCAAAAACCGCACTAAATAAAATTGCAAGACCAATATCTACCATTTTTGAAAAATCAGTAAAAAGAATGATAAGAATTAACAATAATGAAATCATATAACCAACATACCAAATCTTCTTATTCTTTTTCATTTTCAATCTCCTCCTCATAAATGAAAATATCTTCAATGCTCATATGAAAATATCGTGCAATTTTAAAGGCTAATATGATTGATGGATTATATCGTCCATTCTCTAAAGAACCTATTGTTTGTCTAGAAACCTCAACAGCAATTGCCAAATCTTCTTGCTTTATGCCTTTTTCCTTTCTTAATTCTTCTATTCTATTTTTCAGAACAATCACCCCATTACGGAAAGTTTACTTTCCATTCTTCTCATTTTATTTTAAAATATACAATCATTTATGTCAAGTAAGCTTTCCATTTATTTATTTCTTTTTACCTTCTCCTTTCATCATTTTATTTTTCTAGGTATCATTATTTCAAGTGATTATAGTCTTATACATAATTATAAATGAAATCTAATGATATAAAAAAAGAACAATCTATTGAAATTGTTCCTTTTTAACACGTTTTAAAATCTCAATTGCAACAAGTCCTGTTAAAATTCCTGTTGGAATAGATGTGATAAGTAATGGTAAAACATAAACCATGATACCCGCAAATGAAAATATAAAAGCAACAACAGCGACTTGTCCAATATTATGAAAGATAGCTGACACAATAGATGTAGAAACCATTGGTAGTTTTACAAATTTATAAATAATAGCTAAAGCTAAACTGCTTAAAAAAACACCACCACAACTAATAAAGAATGGATTCTGCATAAAAATACCTGTTAATAAACTAGAAACCAGAACTCTAAATATATTCACAATAAACATTTCTTTAATACCATAAAGATGAATAACGACTAAAGAAATAATATTAGCTAGCCCTAGCTTTGCACCAACTGGCAAAGGAACAGGAATTGCTGCTTCTACTGTATGTAAAACAATCGCAATCGCACTTAACAGGGCTAAATAAACCATTTTTCTTGTTTTTTTATGATTCATACTGCACTCCTTTTTTGTATATAATCTAAAGCAATCTGCTTTAAAATTTGATATTGTTTATTCACTTTAAAATCTACAGGATTTAAACGTTGAAATGAGCGTTCAACCCAATGGTTGTCTTGAATATATTGAATACTTTCTTGAAAATACAAATCAAAAATAAAAGCAATATAAGATAACCACATATCAATATGTGTGTGTCGATCAGGCGCATAAATCAACTGTTGCTGTGAAAACTGTTGATAAATTTTTTCAGAAATCTGCTCATGATTCACCTCATCTAAAGATACATATAATATATTCTCTATTTTTTCTTCTTCTTTTACTCTAAAATTATCTAATTTATCTGCATCTCTTATTAAATGAATAAATAATAATGTTTTCTCATCAAAACCATCTTCTACCTGATAACGATTATGCTGTTCAATAGCGTGCTTAATGATATCATCATATTGATCATCCTCAATAAACTCTCTAATAAGCCCTTCATCAAACAGCAACTGACTAGAAAACAAGGCATGATCAATTGTTTTATGATCAGCAAAGCTTTGATATCTCATCCATTGTTCAAAACGTCCAATATCATGAAGCAAAGCAATGAGTGAAGCTAAATCACTATCTTCTTTTGACAAATGGAGCTTATGACACAAATATTCACTACACTCTATAACTTTATAAGTATGAATGATTTTTAAACGAATAGATGGAATTGTGGAATCATAATGACTGATATATTTTTGAAAAGCCTTTTGAGCCTTTAGTAAATCAATCATGATGAATCACCTCCAAAAGTTTCTGTAAATCTTCTACCTCCATTTGACCTGGGGCAGACGCTTGATTCACACTGGCAAATGTCATGGCAGAACCTGTTAATTCTCCGACAATTCTTGAAATTTTCCCGATTGATCCCATAGACATTGTGACAATAGGTCGAGAAAGTCTGTGTGACATCTCCATTGTTATATTTAATAAGTCGACCACATCTTGATAACGATGTGGCATAACAGCTATTTTACATAGATCTGCACCGAGAATTTCCATATTCTCTAAATATTGTTTCATTTCCTGAATCTTTGGTGTCTGTTCAAAATCATGATATGACATCAGAACTTTCACATGATTTTGATGTGCTATATCAACCATTTGACAAACCAATACATTGCCACTCATCAATTCTACATCAATCATATCAATACATTGACTTTGACATGCTGTTTTGATAAGTGCAAGATATGCTTCATCACTTAATTGGATTTGTCCCCCTTCTCTAGCAGAACGATATGTCAATAACAGTGGTTTTTCAGTTTGATTTCTAATTTGCATCAGTAAATCCTGGACTTTTTGTAAATCATGAACATCCTGATAAAAATCAATACGTAATTCAATGATATCAAATAAGTATGATTGTAAAAACTGAATCTGTTTCAATATAGAAGATGTTGTTGTTTCTACAACAGGAATACAAACTTTAGGTTTTCCTTCACCTATCTTCAATTGTCGAACTTGACATACACTCATAATTCTCCTCCTGATGACATGCTTCTAGAAACAAAGAAATTTCTTTTACTGTTTCCTGAAATGCATCTCTTAATAAAAAATGATTGCCCTGTTGAATAATTTTCACAATTCCATAAGGTAATGACTCCCCTATATGGTTTGTATCTTTTGCATCAATCATATCAAATTCTCCTGCTAAAACCAAAACAGGAACATGAATCTGTTGAAGTTGTTTATACTCAATTTGAGGCTGTGTTAACATTAATTTATATAATCGAAATGTTAATCTGGCTTTCTTTTGATAAATAGAAAAAATAGCTAGACATATCATTTGTAAATAAAAAGTCAAACGATAAAATCTTTTGATATAACGTGGTTTGGTATTCGCACCAATAGATATAATATGCTTTAAACGTGAATCCTGCATTCCCAGCATAAGTGAAACAATACCACCATCACTAAATCCTATCACATCGTATGCAGTAATGTTTAATTCATCCATAACAGCCATAACATCTTGACACATCTGCTGGTATGAGAGTTCCCCTGCATGAACACTTTGCCCATGATAACGAGAATCTATACATATACATTGATATTGTTTTGATAAGAGATTGACTGCCTGATCAAAAATATGATGATCTTCGCCATTACCATGTAAAAATACTACAGGAAATCCCTGTCCAGTCACTTGATAATAAATGTCTTTCATTTTGGTTCACCTTTTTCATTATAATCATTTTTCCTGTTTGAGTAAAACACTTTCTTTTTAAATATATAAAATCCTGAAAACTCTATTTCAATAACATCATTAATAAAAAACAAATCACTTCAATGTGATTTGCTTTTTTATTAATTATAATCATCTTCAATTAAACCATCATCAGAATCTTCTTCAGATGCATCTTCTTCATCATCAGCATAAATATCATTCATATCAATATGCACTTCATCAAATTTATGACGACTTCTTAAATCCCAGCGATTTTCACCTACTGTAATAAAACGTCCATCTAAAGTAATGTTTGTATAAAATAAAGATTCATTTTCATCTTTATCTTCTTGATTAAATCCTTTGATTTCAGAAACTTCCTGCCATAATTTATAAAAATCAACTGGCTTTTTTTTCTTTGTCATTAAATCAAATGCAACATCTACCATTGAACTTTGTCTATAATCAATCATAATATCCTCCTACATTTTTTCTGGTGCATTCACACCAATTAAATTTAATGCATTTTTTAAAGTAATTTGAGCAGCTTTCACTAAAGCTAATCTTTGTGATGATAAATCAAGATGATTTTCATCAATTACATAACAATCATTATAGAACGAATGAAATAATTGCGCAAGTTTTTGAATATAATTTGCGATTTTATGAGGAGCTCTTTGTTTAGCACTTTCAATCACTTCATCTCTAAATTCATTAATGTGTTTAACCAATTCAATTTCTTTTTCATGAACCAATAATTCATAATGATTGGCAACTTCGATATGAGCCTGCATAGCCTGTCTTTCAATTGAGCACATTCTTGCATGAGCATATTGTGCATAGTAAACAGGATTATCATTTGACTGAGATTTAGCTAAACCTAAATCAAAATCAAATGGTGAGCTTGCTGCTTTAGATGCAAAGAAATAACGTGTTGCATCAACTCCGATATCTTCAATTAAATCTTTGATTGTCACAGCATTACCAGTACGTTTACTCATTTTGACAACTTCACCATTTTCAACCATACGAACCATCTGCATAATATCAATGTTGAGTTGATCTGCATTATAACCTAATGCCTGTATAGCAGCTTTCATACGTTGAATGTAACCATGATGATCTGCACCTAATAAGTCAACAAGATACTGATATCCTCGATCCAACTTATTTAAATGATATGCAATATCAGGAGTCAAATATGTATAGCTTCCATCACTTTTAATTAAAACACGGTCTTTATCATCACCAAATTCAGTAGATTTAAACCATAAAGCCCCTTCACTTTCATAAGTATATCCCTGATCTTTTAACTTTTGAATTGTGGGTTCAATTTTATTATTTTCATATAATGATGTTTCACTAAACCAGACATCATGTTGAACTCTAAATTCCTTTAAAATATCTTTGATTTTCTGTAATTCATGTTCTGTCCCAATTTTTCTAAAATAAGCAATGGCTTCCTCTTTAGGAATATTTAAGAATTTATCACCAAATTCTTCTTTCAAATTTTCAGCAATTTGAATAATATCTGGTCCATGATACCCATCTTCTGGAAGTGAGGCATCTTGTCCAAAAGCCTGTAAATATCTGGCATATAATGATAAAGCTAAATTTGTAATCTGATTACCAGCATCATTAATATAATACTCACTTGTCACATCATAACCAGCAGCTTTCATAATACGACAAATACTATCACCAACCGCAGCTCCTTTCGCATGTCCTAAGTGAAGATCACCTGTTGGATTAGCAGATACGAATTCAATATTATATTTAATCCCTTGACCAAAATCAGAATATCCATAATGATCTTGTTCATCTAAAACATCTTTAATCACTGATGTCATAGCATCTTTCTTTAAAAAGAGATTGATAAAACCAGGTCCAGCTATTTCTACACGTTCAATATGTCCTGCTTCTAAATCTAATGCATCAATAATAGACTTAGCAATCTCTCTTGGATTTCTTCTTAAAACTTTTGTTAATTGCATTGCCATATTTGTAGAATAATCTCCATGAGCTTTATCTTTAGGAATTTCTATTACAATCTGTTCAAGGGGATAATCTTCCACAAATTTTAAATCAATAATTGCTTTTTGTAAGACCTTCTTTAATGAAAGTTCTATTTTATTAACAGCCATAGTATCCTCCTTCTTATCATACTTTTAATACAATATCATATTTGACGATATAGTCAACATTTTTTCTACATTAATGGTGCAAATAACCTTAAAAAAGCTTCATATATTCCTCTAAAACGACGACTATCTTTAAGCGTGACTTTTTGACTTAATGCTAATGTTTCTTTAAAATCTTTCGAAATATCTTTAATGACAGATTTTTGGGTCACCATCACATTACATTCAAAATGTAAATACAAGCTACGATAATCAAAATTAATAGTTCCAACGGTTGCTATTCTTTGATCACATAAAACCATTTTAGCATGTAAAAAGCCAGGTTTATATTCATAGAATTCAACCCCTTCTTTCATTAACGAGTAATAATAAGAACGTGTCACATGATACACATTTCTTTTATCTGGAATCCCAGGAGTAATGACTTGAATGCGCACCCCTTTTCTTCTTGCCAGTAAAAAAGCTTTCATCATTGTTTCATCAATAATAAAATAAGGCGTCATGATAAGAATTTCTTTTTGAGCCTGATTAATAAGATTCAAATATATGTTTTCACCCGTTTCTTCATGGTCAACAGGTGAGTCTCCATAAGCCACTACATATCCATCCTGCTGAATCGGTGGCAATTGATGAGGTTGATACTGTGTATAATCATCATCTTGATGTTTATAGGCATTCCATGTTGATAAAAACATGGTTGTTAAATTCCAGACACCTTGTCCCTCTAAACGAATACCTGTATCTTTCCAATGCCCAAAACGCACTTTCACATTAATGTATTCATCAGCCAGATTAAAACCACCACTATATCCAATATTTCCATCTATAATACAAATTTTACGATGATCTCGATGATTCATCCTGGCAGAAACAAGCGGTATAAATGGATTAAAGACAACACATTGAATTCCCAGTTGTTCTAACTTTTTTTCAAAATGATAAGGAAGTGTTGTTATACTGCCAACATCATCATAAATAAAACGAACTTCTACACCTTCCTGAACTTTTTGAGCGAGAATTTTTAAAATATTTTCAAACATCAATCCTTCAGATACAATAAAATATTCCATAAATATATATTTTTTAGCCTGACTGATATCTTTCAATAAATCTCCATAACAATAGTCACCTAACGAATAATAGCGACACTTTGTTCTGAGATAAGTTCCATATCCCAAATCAGATAAATAATGAAGCGCATCCTGTTTGGACTCTGTTAGGGTTTTGGAAACATCATCTTCTAATATCGCAACTTGACTGATTTCATCTAAAGCAGGCTGTAAAATTCTACGTATCTTATGAGATGGTTTCTTATTTCCAATCAATAAATATAATAATCCCCCAAACATTGGGAATAATAAAACAACAATAATCCATGATATCTTATAAGAAGGATTTTCATCTTTATTAACTAACCATAAGACAACCATCAAACTGATCAATCGCATCAGATAATGAATCCATGAATAATGTTCCAATAATTCTCTACCTATAAAAAATACCCATAATATTTGAATCAAGATAAGAAAACCAAAAACAAAAATACGATTTAAAAATATTTTAAATATTTTCATGTTCGTCCACCAGACAATAGGCTTTCATTGTAATCATGATATAAACTGTAGAAATTAACCCTTGCTGATCATACAATTCATATTTCATTTTCATGCTATCTTGATTATTTTGAAATTTCAGTAACTTTGTTTTTAAAGCAACTGAACCATAAGGTAATTGATATTGATTCCAAAATGGTTTTTCTTTATGAAATTTTAAAAGTGAATTTCCATGTTGTAAATGCACTTCCTGATCATCATAAGATATTTGAATATGTCCTTCAGGTGTATCAAAATCAAGACTTGTTTTTTGATCTTGATGAAATAATCCTTTGGCTTTATATTCAATTTTATGCTGATCATGATCTTGCTTAAAAATTGCTTTATAATGAATTTGTTTTGTTTGATACATTTGACATCACCGCCTACATTATAACAAAACCACACTGAGAAAGTCACGTTTTATTTCTTATTCCCATATTTTCCATGAATCATGAATATTATTCATAAATATCGGCAAAAATGAAAAAATGAGGTGATAAGTCATGATCAAATGTATCAAATGGTTAAGAAGAATCATTATTGCTGGTTTTGTATTTATGATAAGTGTTTATTCTATAAGTTATATCATTGAAGCTCCTGATTTGAATGGTGGTCATATTATTAGAATGTATGATCAAAATCAACAACTTTTTTATCAATCTCAACAACAAAGTAATGATGTACAGCTCAAAGATGTTTCACCTTATTTTTTAAAGAGTATTGTGGCTATTGAAGATCATCGTTTTTATGAACATCGTGGTTTTGATCCCGTTGGTATTTTACGTGCTATTAAAGCCAATATCAGTGAAAATGGTCGTGTCGAAGGAGCCAGCACAATATCCCAGCAATATGCCAGATTAATGTTTTTAAATAATGATAAGACATGGTCCAGAAAAATCCAAGAAGCTTTTTTAACTGTTCGTCTAGAAACACATTATAATAAGGATACAATTTTACAAGGTTATATTAATACTGTTTATTTTGGACATGGTATTTATGGTATTCAAAATGCCAGTCTATACTATTTTAATAAACAACCCCGTGATTTAGATTTAAATGAAGCCAGTATGTTGGCTGGAGTGATTAATGGTCCTGAGTATTATTCACCATTTAAAGATATCAAAGCAGCTAAACAAAGACAGAAAATCGTTTTAGATGCAATGGTTCATGAAAAACAGATTACACAACAACAGGCAAATCAGGCTTATCAAAGTGAATTCAAACTCAATCCTCATCCATCTTCTACCATCCAATGTGCTTATCCCTATTATCGTGATACGGTTATAAGTGAGCTAAAAGAGCTTGGCTTTTATAAAGAAGAATATGTCAATCAAGGTTTAAATATACAGACAAGTTTAAATCCCCAAATTCAAGATCAGCTTAATCAAACCATTACCGAACAAATGAAAGATCGAGAGGAATTAGAAGTCTCTAGTCTCATATTAGATAGTCAGACATCTGAAGTCTTAGCATTGGTGGGTGGTAAAGATTATGCGACTTCACAATTCAATCGTGCAACCCAAGCTTCACGTCAGGTTGGTTCTACTATCAAACCATTACTTTATTATATTGCTTTAGAAAATGGTTTTACGCCCATTACCAAATTCAAAAGTGAACCCACTACTTTTCAATTAGAAAATGGAAAAACATATACACCAACCAATTTCAACAAAAAATATGCCAATGATGATGTTACAATGGCACAGGCGATTGCGGTGAGTGATAATATTTATGCAGTGAAAACACATATGTTTTTAGGAGAACAGGCATTAGTGAATACACTTTCTCAATTTGGATATCAACATATTTCTCCTCATCCTTCTCTTGCCTTAGGAACTTTAAATACCAATGTTTATGATTTTTCTGCTATTTATACCACACTTGCTCATCAAGGTATTTACAATGATGTTCATACGATTACCAAGATTACAAATAATAATGGTGATGTTTTGTATGAATATAAGCCTCAAAACAAACAGCTTTTAAATAAGGATAGCTGTTTAATGATGAGTCAATTATTAACTGCACCTTTTGAAAAGTCCTTTCAATCCTATACAACACCTACGATGGTTAATTATCCTACAAACACAACATTTGCCACGAAAACTGGTTCAACACCTTATGACTCTTTATGTGCGGGCTATAATCCACAATATACAATTTTAAGCTGGTGTGGTTATGATGATAATCGTGAAATGAATATGACTTCAGATACAAGAATTCCAAAAGTCATTTTCCAGACAATGGCAAACTTTATGCAAAAAGAAGAACTCTGGTATGAGCCATCATCAGAACTCAAAAAAATACCAATCAACCCATTGACTGGAGATTATCAGGAAAATGGACTTGTTTATTGGTTTAAAGATAGTGCATAATCAAAGCCAAATAACCTTTCCATAGTATTGATTTTTATCCATTTATATCTATTTCATGATGAATAACAGTCAATTTTCTTCACAAAAATAATTCAAAGATTTTCTATTTACATATTTTGACGAGTATGTTAATATAATGGCAATGAGGGAGTAGTCTCACAATATGTGTGATGTTATCAACAATCGCGAATAATTTATTATTCTGGTGCATCTTAAAGACAAGACTCGTTAAAGACATATAAATCTTTAGCGAGCTTGTCTTTTTTATTCGTTGAAGATGAAAAATGGAGGAAAAAGTATGTATTATCAAAAAAGTATTGAACAAACATTAAATGATTGTCAGACAACAAAATCGGGTTTATCAACTCAAGAAGCTTTGTCAAGACAAGAAAAGTATGGCAAAAATGAATTGGCTGAAAAGAAAAAAGAAAGTCCTTTCTTGATTTTCTTAAAACAATTTCAAGATTTATTAGTTATTATATTAATTATTGCCGCCATTATCTCTGGATTAAGTGGTCAGCTGGAAAGTACACTTGTTATTGTTGTGGTCATTGTCATTAATGCGATTTTAGGAACAGTTCAAACATTAAAAGCTGAAAAATCATTAGAAAGTTTAAAGAAACTTTCTATTCCTAAAGTCAAAGTTTTACGTGATGGACAATTATGTGAATTAAATTCTAACGAATTAACAATTGGTGATATTGTTCAAATTGAAGCAGGTGATGTTGTCAGTGGTGATGGTCGTATTATTGAATCAGCATCTCTTCAAATTAACGAAAGTGCCTTGACTGGTGAGGTTGATAGTGTTGATAAAATCACTGATACTATTGAACAGGAAGTCATTGTTGGAGATCAGAAAAATATGGCTTTTTCTGGAAGTTTAGTCACAAATGGTACAGGACGTTATATTGTAACAAGCATTGGAATGAATACTGAAATCGGTAAAATCGCTTCTATGTTAAATGAAGCGAAAGATCGTAAAACACCTTTACAAAAGAGTTTAGATGATTTCAGTGGTAAATTATCTGTTGCGATTATGATTATTTGTGCCATTGTTTTGGCTTTAAATATTTTCTTAGCTCATGAATCTTTACTTGATGCTTTAATGATTGCTGTTGCCTTAGCTGTAGCTGCTATTCCTGAAGCTTTAAGTTCTATTGTAACAATTGTTTTATCTATGAGTACACAAAAAATGGTCAAAGAAAATGCCATTATTAAAAATTTGAATTCAGTCGAAAGTTTAGGTTGTGTATCTGTTATCTGTAGTGATAAAACAGGAACTTTAACACAAAACAAAATGACACCACAAACAATCTATTTAAATAACAAATTATTAGAAATTGATGATTTAGATAGTCATCATCATGATCACAATGTTTTATTAAAAGCATGTTTATTATGTAATAATGCTGTGATTAATGGAGATCAGAGAATTGGAGATCCAACTGAATTAGCTTTAATTGATTTGGTTCATCTTCATACACAAAATGATCCAGAATTTGAAAATACTGCTATTCGTCAAAACGAATTACCATTTGATTCAGATCGTAAATTAATGAGTGTTTCTTCTTTAAATCATTTATATACAAAAGGAGCACCAGATGTTATTTTACAAAGATGTACATCTATCCTTATCAATGGACAAAAAGAAACACTAACAGAACGTTATAAAAACGAAATCCTTCAACAAAATCAAAATTATGCGAATGAAGGATTACGTGTCTTAGGTTTTGCATATAAAGATTTAGATAGTAATGATATTCAATTAGATGATGAAAACAATCTAACATTTGTTGGTCTTGTTTCCTTAATGGATCCGCCAAGACCAGAAAGTGCTGATGCCGTTGCGAAATGTAAAATGGCAGGTATTAAGCCTATTATGATTACGGGTGACCATGTTGTGACTGCCAGAAGCATTGCGAAAAAGATTGGTATTTATGACGATGGTGACTTATCTATTGATGGTCAACAATTAAATCAAATGAGTGATGAAGAATTAGATGAAAAATTAACACACATCAGTGTTTATGCACGTGTTGCTCCTGAACATAAGATTCGTATTGTCAAAGCCTGGCAAAAACGCGGAGATATTGTAGCCATGACTGGTGATGGTGTCAACGATGCTCCAGCACTTAAACAAAGTGATATTGGAGTTGCTATGGGAATTACGGGTACTGAAGTTTCTAAAGATGCTGCGAATATGATATTAACAGATGATAACTTCTCTACTATTGTCAAAGCTGTTATTACTGGACGTAATGTTTACCGTAATATCAAAAACTCTATCAATTATTTATTATCTGGTAACTTTGCAGGAATTATTTGTGTATTTGTCGCTTCACTTCTTTTATTACCTACACCTTTCTTCCCTGTTCACTTATTATTTATGAATCTTATTACCGACTCTTTACCTGCAATTGCGATTGGTATGGAATCTGGACGTAATGATGTTTTAAAAGAAAAACCACGTAAAGCTGATGATTCTATTCTTAACAAATCAACTTTCTTCCAAATCAGTTATGAAGGTATTGTTATTGCTATTTGTACAATGTGTGCATACTTAACTGGATTAAAAGGAGATCCTTTAACAGCTTCTACAATGGCCTTTGCAACAATCTGTTTAGCTCGTTTATTACATGGTTTCAATTGTCGTAGTTCTCAACCACTATCAAAAATTGGTTTCTTTACAAACCGTTCAAGCATTATTGCATTTATTATTGGTTTTGCATTACTACACTTCATCTTATTTGTTCCAGCAATGCATGGATTATTTATGATTCATACAATTTCTATAAATCAACTTCTTGTTATTTATGGATTCGCTCTTTTACCAACAATTATTATTCAAGCGAAAAAAATGTTAACAAAATAAGCAAGCCATTTAGACTTGCTTATTTTTTATTATCCTTCTAATGTCTTTAAAATGTCTTCTACAATAGCACAAGCTGGACAATCACAATATTGAGCTCCCTGTGCTTGAATCTCCTGACTATGACGTACAATTTCTTTGGCTTTACTTTCACCAAAATATATCTGTCCATCCTTTGAACTTGCAAAGGCAATTAAATTGTCAATAGGCATGATATCTTCTTTTAATTCTGCCATATATTGTTGTGTCATCAAAGCTTCATTTTCGCTTCCTACTGATTTTAACCATTGTTCCGCCATTTCTTTTAATTCCTGGCAACAAGTCGGTGTCTTGATTAACTCCTGTGTTTTATGTACCACTTCATCTAATTGTTTTGCATTCATATCTTTTTCCTCCCTTTCTTTTATTCGACACCTTTTTTAAATACAAAACATCTTATAGTGACTCAATCAAATAAATTCATCATCACTCATAAACTTTTTAAAGAAAGGCTTTCAATTCATCTATGTATTTTTGAGAAATTTTCTCAAATTCATCACTATATTGTTTCACCTTTAAATCGACATGATGATCTTTATTCAATAAATGTGCCATTGTCATAACTGACTGATTACTTCCTTCTATTAACATCTTTGTAATTTTAGCATCGTCTGTTAATAATGTTTTGATTTCAATCATTGACTCTAACATCATCTTATTTTTCAAATGATCTTCAGTATGAGAGTCATCACGTGTTATTTTGTTTTTCAAATCTCCATAGGCTTTTCTTTGATGTAAAACGATATCACGTAATTGATCATTTTCAATTTTGTCAATCAAATGATCAATAGCCAGCAAGCCCATGTTTAAACCATTTAACAATTCTTCAATATATGTTTCATTATGCATTATATTATCACCTATATAAGTATAAACTCATTTTATAAATTTATACATTTGACATCAATCCAGCCCACTTCTCCTTGATGAATCACATATGCATAATGACTATAGATTCCTATAACTTTCACAAGATCACCTTTTTTGGCTGAAATAAAATAATCAGTATAATCATCTAAACAATATGTCTGATGATGACGCTTATATAAAAATTCGTTTTTTATTTTTAAATATTGTTGCGTTTCCTTTTGATAACACTCACTGAATTCCTCACCTTTTTTGATGACTTCCACTTCAAAGTGTGGATATGCAATTTTATGCTTCTCATTTTGAGATATTTCTACATCAGATATAACATGATGATATGGCAAAGGTTGAACATATTCTTGTGAGTAATGAATAACACCATCTTTAGATTCAATAATTAATGCATTTAATTGTGAAATAGATTTGACACCCGTTCCCCCATCAATACAAATGATTTTTTTCTTTTCATCAATGATAATATCATTACATATTTGATTTGGATAATAATTGGATGTAGGTAAATGTCCTACAATAACCATATCATCTAAAAGATGTCCCTGATGGTAAAAATATTTCATTTCCAACAATGAAGATAAAGAACTGTTTTTATAATCTTTTCTTTTTTCAATACCTGCATGAACAAATAGAAATTGATTCAACTTTAATGTAACAGGTAAGTGAGATATAAATGCAATTTCATCATGTAAATAATCAGCAATCTGTTTTTGAATACCTAGCATTGTTTCATGCCCCTGATCCAAATGTAAACGATGATAAACTTCACGTATGCAGCCATTGCTGGAAACACGCTTTAAATAACCCTGTATCTGATTTGCCAGTTCAGGTATTGTCAACAATGCGTCTAATGCCCATTCACAATTTCCCATGAGTACAAAAACACGATCACGTTTAGATAGTTCTTGAACATAATGAATGGTTGCAATAACCTGGTCACCTTTTTCTACAAAATCGCCTAAAATAATCAGATAATCTTCAGGTGTGTATTTGACTTTTTTTAAAAGTGCCTGAAATCTATCTAAATGACCATGAATATCACTAATGACTATGATTCTATATTGACCTTTAATCGTTTTTACCAAATGTCTAGGAGTTATCATTTTATCACACTCATTTCTTTATTATTGTAACATAATTCAAAAGAAAAGATACTCTTTATTTTTTGAGTATCTTTTGAGTATACCTACACCCTAATAAATATGCTCCATATTCTGGTGGATAAAGCGGTGACTGTAAATAACATGATGTCGTCTGTAATGTTTCTTTTAATGGCTTTAAAATATATTCACCTGCCTGAAAAACGCCTCCTATATAAGATACTGGTACGGCTTGATGAAAATCTCGAGCTAGAACTTTTATCAGTTGACCAAGATAACTTGCGGCATTTTTATAAATTTGTAAAGCATACAGATCATTTTCTAAAGCCAATTCATAATTGATTTTTGCTAAAAGTGCAATATCTTTTCTTTCGTTTTGAAGATGATGACGATATGAAATGATATCATAGTCATTTTCTAATAATAAACTTTCTTTAACTTTATCATACAATTTTGTCTTTTCTAATCTTCCATCAACTTGTTGACAATATATTTTCATAAGCTCTTTTCCCATCCAATAAGCACTACCTTCATCACCTAACTGATAGCCCCAGCCACCACATCTTTTTGTTTGTCCATTCAAGCATGAATAAGCGATGCTGCCTGTTCCTGCAATCACAACAATACCATCCTGATTAGCTAATGCTCCTGCTAAAGCTATTTGAACATCATTATATAAAAGATACGTATAGCCCTCGAAAGCTTCCTGGCAAATATCTTCTATTTGTTTTCTTAAATCTTCCTGATTTCCATATCCAGCCAATCCTGCAACAATCAAAGATTGTTTAGAAGGATCCAATAACGTAACATTCTCTTTAAGAATGCATACACTTTCTTGTTTTGACTGTGTCAAAATATGAATGGATCCAGCAGACTTTTCTTTTATAACTTGTCCATTTTCATCATAAAGCACAAATTTTGTTTTTGTTCCACCACCATCTATACAAATATAATTCATATTTATTTCACTTCTTTCAATCTAAATTTTTGCCATGGTTTGATATCATCAAGAATAAATATTTCCTCTTCTTTAATATGACCAACTACATTGGACATTCCACTGTTTGGCATATCTTTTAAAGCTATCTGAAGTTCTCCAGCATAATGTCCATATTGACTGCTTTCAATAATAACATCACCACGATGAATCATTTGTGGAGTATTGATCAATTCAAAATGATGTGCTTTATATTTAACACGACTTTGTGTAGAACGTATCATGTAGCTATTTACATCTCCACGTTGAAAATGGAGTTCTTCAAACAAAATTTTTCTTTCCATTGCTGGTAAATTCTCTATAGGATCAACATCAAAAGTGACGAGATTTAAGTCTAAATTTTCCAATGATTTTAATTCTTCTAAAGAAGGATAACAGTTAGAAATGATAATATCATCAATGACATTGAGAGCCAGCATATGTTTGATTTGCGTGATTAATGAAAGATGTCTATGCATTTCTAAGGTTGGTAGACCATTTGTGACTGGCCAAGACCCAAATGTATTTTCGTTTTGACTTGTGACAAAAGCAGCTGTAGGAATGCCATAGCTGATAAAACGCTCTGTACACTTCATAAAATAATCTAATGATAATCCACTATAATTATGGGGATAGAAATTATGACATCCCAATAAACAATACTTATTAGGCTGATAATCCATAATTGTATCAAGTGTATGAGCATCATTACTCATATTGATTTCAATCTTCAATCCATAAGGATTATAAGTCATCAAGGCTTCCTCACTTCCTGAAAAACCAGCGTCTAAACGTAAACCATCTGCTCCTATCTCCTTAAAAAAGTGTAAATCCTGATAACTGATATCTAAGTCCTGAAAAACTCTTGGTGATACGTCTACAATGATTTCAAATCCTTTTGATTGAGCATAAAGATTGATATCTTTAAAATCTTGAATAATTTCCTCTTTACTTTTATTAACGGATAAAAGACAAGAAAAAATACGTGAAAAACCTAATTTTGACATCTGATCAATATATGCTTTGATTTCTTCTGATGATGATTTTTCTGGATAAATAGAGATACCTAATCTTCTCATGCGTTTTCCTCCTTAACTAATTGACGATCATAACAAATGAAAAATGGTAAATAAATGATCAGTGAAACAATAATCATTCCTATAATATAAAGAATTGAAAAGATTTGACCACCCGTTGCCCAGAAGCCTCCAAAAACAGATGGTAATACCCATGGTGCAAGCATAACAGGTATATTGATATAATGATAAGCCATCATTATATAAGTACAAAGACTCATAACGATTGGAGCGACAAGAAAAGGAATTCTTAAATAGCGATTTTGAACAATGGGTGCACCAAAAATCACAGGTTCATTAATATTGATAAGTCCTGATTGAAGAGTCTGATGCCCCATTTGTCTAAGATAGTGACTTTTCGCAAAAAATCGACATAAGAGAACTAATCCTAATGTAGCACCTGAACCTCCAATCCATACAAACCATTGATAAAAACCTTCAACTCCAATATAAGGAATAGCCTGATGATTGATATAACATATTAAATTTACCATCAGCATTTGTGTCCAAAAAGGTCTAGCCAAGATTCCTACCATAGCCACACCATGAATCCCACTTAACCAGAATCCACATGTCAATACAACTATAAGTAAAATCCCTATTATAGACGTTAAAAAAGATAAACATAATTGAACACAGCTAATGAAAAGACCTATATAGATATTTTGACAATAAATCAATCCCATAATCAATAAAGCTGCGATAAAAACTGGTACAAGCTGTTTGAAATAGGCTTCAATCGGTTCAATAAAAAAATGGATTCTCTTTTCTAAATAGAAAGAGATATGATAAATTATAGCCAAATATATCATATGCACAAATAAAACTGGCAGAGTCAAAGTCAAAATAGAGTATTGTTTTCCATAATAAATAAAAAGCATACTCAAAAGCACAGAGAACAACATGAAAACAGGATTCAGTTTTTTTCTTTGAATATATTGAAACGCATACATCATTTGTATCATCAAAAAATATATACATTCTATATATGGATAAAAGATAGAAAACCATTGAAAAAAGACAATAATTCCTAAAACAACAAAACATAATGTCATATGTACAAATGTCATTTTAAGTGCCTGAATAAAATCTAAGTTTATTATTTTATTAATATAATCATTGATTTGTTCACTCATTTTTATTCTCCTAGAAAAATAACAGACTGAAATCAGTCTGTTATTGATTTTGAATTGCTTTCTTTACAAAGCCTTGACTGCTTTCTAATCTTGACTTGGCTTCTTCAACAGTACAATTTAATAATATTTTAATAATCGCAACTTTGACATGTCGATGACATTCTTCAAATGTTTCTTGAGCTACTTCATAGCTACATCCTGTTGCTTCCATAATAATTCTTTTACTTCTTTCAACCAGTTTTTCATTAGAAGGTTTTAAATCAACCATTAAATTCTGATATGTTTTTCCTATTCCTACCATGGAAGCTGTTGATAACATGTTTAAGACAAGCTTTTGTGCTGTTCCTGCTTTAAGACGTGTGGAACCAGTAATGACTTCTGGACCTAAATTCATATCAATAGCTAACTTTGCAACTTTTCCAATCTCACTATCTGGATTACAAGCAATGCTGATTGTATATGCACCTATTTTATTGGCCTGTTTCAAAGCACCTATAGTATGTGGCGTTCTTCCACTGGCAGCAATACCTACTACAACATCTTTATCACAGATTCCAGCCTCCATGATTTCTCTTTGACCATCATCTTCATGATCTTCCGCTCCTTCTTTAGCTTTAACGAAAGCTGACGGACCACCTGCAATAATACCATTCACTTCATTTGTTGTACTAAATGTTGGAGGACATTCCACAGCATCTAATATTCCTAAACGTCCACTTGTTCCACTGCCTACATAAAAGAGTCTTCCACCTTGATTTAAAGCCTCAACAATTTTTTCTACAGCCTTTTCGATTTGAGGCAAAACATCATGAATACGTTGTGGAACAAGAGCATCTTCTTCATTCATAACTGTTAAAAATTCATGGATACTCATATCGTCTAAATTCATTGTTTTAGGATTTCTACTTTCAGTCACTAAATGAGAAATATGAATATGACCCATAAAATACCTCCTTATAGTCTTACAAATCTAATTTTTGTGTTTGCATTAATAAAATCTAAAACATCTGTATATTCGGGATGGATAAATCCAATTGTATTTGTTCGTGAAATAAATGATAAATCCTGTTTCATCAAAGACACTTCACCACTATATCTGCCCGCTAATTGATTTTCCATAACAATATATCCACGTTTACGTAATGTACTTTTTTGAATAGGAATATATGGTTTTCTTGGCAATGATAAACGAATCAAACTTTCTGATTGATCTTTTCTAACTTGAATATTTTGATCATAAAGATATTCATATCCCTTTTCCAAATAGCATGGTATTGTGATGATGTTTTCTTTCATATAATCATTTATATATTGAAGCGTACTCATTTCTGCCTGACTATCACCAATAAAAACATCGTCAACACAACAATTTTGTAATAATTCTATGGATGCGATATACGGATTCACTGTACGATGTTTTTCCACTGTTGGTAAACCTTCATATAATGGAAATCTTTTCAGAACATCCCCACATACAAAAGCCTGAATTGTTAATCCATATTTTTGGAAGATTTTATTTTTTTCTTGAAAATCCTTCAATGCTAAGCCTGTATCACTATGTGGATAATAATTATGTGTAACAGCAATCTTTGATAAGTCAACCCCATGGTCAAGTGCATCTTTTAAATAATTTTCATCAATAACACTGGCATTTAACATTAAATAGAAATCTTTTTGTAAGTCTTTAATAATATCATAATCGTCAAAACCATAATCTAATCTTAATGCTTTAAATCCCATGTTTTTTAACTGTTGATAATCCTGATTTGGAATTTTTAATTTATCAAAAGTAACTGGTGAAATATCAGGTACAACCTGCAATTCTAATAATTGACATTGATTTAAAAATAAGGGTAATTTTTCATCCAATGAAGTATAATCTTCCTCAGGAATTTGAAGTGAAGTAAATACATACTTCACTCCACATTTTTTAGCTTCTTGCAAATAATGTAAATCTAAATCCTGAAAATATACTGATATACCTAACATAATTTTCCTCTATTCATTATTTGATAACGGTGCATGCATATAAGCCTTAACAGGTGAAGGAATACCACCTTCAATAGCTCTGACCTTCAATTGTGCCTGATAATATTTTTGATAAGGAACATCATTGACTTTACCATTAAAAATTGTATATTTTTTCAATGCATCAAACCACATTTGTACTTGTTCATCCGTAATTGTTACATAACAAGTAGGTGTAAATCCAATTAAATCTTCGCAGTTTTCACCATATAATAATTGAATATTTATACCTTCTCTTCGTAATCTTTGAACAGCAGCTGTAACTGTTTCATATGTGTAATAGTGACGAGGATGCATTGTACCTCTCCAATGAGTGACAACCAAATCTACTTTTTCTTTTTTAAAATAATCCATTAACATCTCAATGAATTCTTCCTGACTTGGAAGCGTAGCAGAAGTGTATTTCATATTATAACATTCACATTGCATTGCTTCATCACAAGCCACATTTTCTTGACGAATATTATCTAGATACTCTTGCTTTTCTTGTTCAGTAGCCCCTTTACGATCCAATCTTCCTTCAGTCACATTAATCATTGTACAATGTGCACCTTGCATAGCATATTTAATAAGTAATGGTCCACCCATAAGTTCAGCATCTAAATGATGTCCACCAATACACACAAGTCTTTTATATTTCATGACTATACCTCTTTTCTATACAATTGATATGTTCTATAGACTTTTACATCATGTCTTTCATAGAAACGTTGGGCAGCACCATCTGTCCATAGGAAATAAAGATAATAAATACCTTTTTGTTTCATTTCCTGCATCATATATTCAAACAAAACACCACCAATACCTTTTGATCTTAAATGTTCACTTACACCAAAAGGTCCAAAACGAGCATCATTTCCATCAATTTTTCTCATGCAGAAACCAAGAATATTTTTTTGTTCATCAACAACTAACAAAATAGTATCTTCTGCTTCTTTCTTTTGCATTGCTATTAAAGCATTACGTTTCCATCCTGCTCCAAAATTTTCTAATAAATAGTTTAATAAAGGAAGCATATATTCATCATTATAGCGAATAATATGAATACCATCTTTTTCTAATGAAGCAAGCTTTTCTTTATATTGATCTGCCATATGATAATCCCATAGACTTCTTTGCATACTGACAGATTCTGCACGATATACATAATTTCTATTTTCGAAGAAAGAAATCGCTTGTTGATATCTTTTATCAATTCCAGGGAAGAAATAATTTGGACTATATGCACATAAAGTTATTTCTTTTGTCCCCATATCTTTCAATCTTTTTTCAACTTCATCACATAACATGGTTCCTATTCCCTGATTTTGATATTCAGGAAGCACTCCCATAATAACAATCCAACCACGATTTTCTTCTAATCCTCTTTCTAAATATGGTATTTTTCTTCTTACTCCATAACAAAACCCTACTACTTTTTCCTGATTCAATGCAAGTAAAAATAAATCTGGATTAAAATTTTCATCTAATAGAATAAGCTGTTTGAATCTTTCTTCATCAATACCATCATAAATTAAGCTTTGATTCCAGCAAGTTAAGACTTGCTGAAATCTTTCTTGTTGAAAACTTTCTAATCTTATATTTTCCATATACATTACTCCATCTGACTATTTTCTATTTCGGGGGATGATGCTCCATTACCTTGTAACTCCATTTCTTGTTGAGCAGCCAATTCTGCTTTTAATTCTTGTCTTTCCATAACTTTAAAGAATGGTAAGAAAATAAAGAATATAATAACAAAGTTAATCAAACTAATAATCATAGCTGAAATTTTAAATCCTGAACCGATAAATGCCATTAATGGAACAGGCATTGTCCACACAACATTAGCCACAATAGGCGGTTCAATTCCAATAGTAATTAAAATAGCATTGAATACAAATAATACACAGAATCCAATAACCCAAGGTACAAACATAAGTGGATTTAAGACGATTGGCAATCCATACATAACTGGTTCAGCAATATTGAATACTGTTCCAACAATTGATAATTTACCTAAGACTTTAAATCTCTTAACTGATGAAATCACACAAAGTAATGCAACTGGGAATACACTTAATCTGACATAAGCATTAACCCAAATTGATGAGAATAAGTAAGGAATATCTTGACCAGCCGCAAAAGCAGCTAAGTTAGAAGCAGCCATACTTTCCCAAATTGGAGTCATGATAGATCCAACAATATTTGAACCATGTAATCCAACAAACCAGAAAATACGATCTAAGAAAAATGCGAAGAATTGAGCAACTGGTCCACTTCCTGCAACGACAAGATGAGAACTCAAATCATTAAATAATGTCATTAAATTAAATCCAGAGATATTTCTTCCCACAAATGCACAGATAATCATAATAACTGTAATAGGAATTAAACTTGTAAAAGCATCTGCAACCATTTGTGGTACACCATTTGGCATTTTAATTGTAATATTTTTATGCACGAGATATCTATAAATTTCTACAGTTACAATACTAATTAAAATAGCAGTAAATAAGCTTGGTGCACCTAAAATATATGCAGGATAGTCAAAGTTTTGTGATAAAGTTGTGAAATCAACAAAACATAAGAATCCTATAAGCCCTGCAATACCACAAACAATACCATTAACTTTTTTATCATATTTTTCATGATAATATTCACCAAGATAATAAGCATTTAAAATAGCTGTCAATAAAGCCATTAAGTTAATACTAATGAATACAAGTTGTGTTAAACCAGGTCTTATAACGTCAATCACACCATTGATAGCTTCTGCAACGTCTGGCATTCCTAGACCTGTTCCTTCAGCAAACAGTCCTCCTAAGTTTAATACAAGTGTTGCTGTTGCCCCAAGTATCATATACGGCATGAAAACGATAAATGTCTTTTGTAGAGTTTGCAAATAACGAATATTTGAAATGCGAATTAATGGTGGAGCTAAACGATTTTCAACAAAATCACTAATTCGCTCCATGAGATTTCCTTTCTTCTGAATATCACTCATAGCTTTCTCTCCTTCTAGTCCCTCTCTTTTTTCTTTTCATAATCGCGATTTATTATTTCTAGAAACCCCTTACATTGGAACTAATTTAAGTATAGCACGCCTTTTTCTCATTTACAATACTTTTCCCAAAAAAAATGGAACTTTTCTCAAAAGCTCCATTTTTTGCTTATTTACACGCTTTTTTAAATCATGTTATAATATAAGTATGAGGTGATTGCATGAATCCTAAAGAACATATCAGGCTTCACGAAGCAGAATTTACAAAGTCAGAAAAAATCATTGAGGATTATGTCTTGAAAAATTTTGATACTATTTCTTCATATCCTATTCAAGAAGTTGCTAAAAAATGCAAAGTTTCTAAATCAGCATTACTAAGATTTTGCCAAAAATGTGGATTTAGAGGATATAGCGAATTTCGTTATGAAGTATCTCGCTATGTCCATTCCATGGTAGAAATGGATGAGAATGATGACGATAGTTCTTCTATTTATTTATCTCTTTACGCCAATAGAATTCAACAACTTCAACAATCTATTAACTTAAAATCTCTAGATCATATTATTCAACTTATTAAAAAAGCATATAAAATTAAGATATTTGGTATTCATGAAACAGGATTATCAGCCCAATATTTTTCTTATCGTCTTTGTACAATTGGTATTGACTCTGAAGCCATAGTCAATTCAAGCATTATGACTGAAAAAGCACTTATGTCATACAAAGAAGATTTAAATATCTTTCTATCATTGTCAGCTAAAACAACTGTTATTAAAGATGCTATTCAATATGCTTATGAATCGCAATCAAAAATAATTTTAGTAACTCAAAATAATCATCATAATTTTCATCAAAAAATTGATAAAGAAATTATTTTACCAACTTTCAATAATGAAGACTTACATTTTTTCATTGATTCTCAAGCTCTTGTTTTTATCACAATAGATTTGATTATCAATCATCTGGCAAAAAGTCTACATAAGCAACAAAATAAAGCTATCTACACAACTTTATAAAGCATTTTGAAGATTGTTCATCAGCAATCTTCTTTTTATTCAATTCTCAATATCATCATTGATATGCTTCATCACAAAATCATGAAACTCTCTACGCCAATTCAATATCTCTGTATTTTCTCGTGTAGGATGAACTCTATTAGATAAAACAATGATTGCAATTTGGTTCTCCTGATCAATCAATATTGACGTACCTGTAAAGCCAGTATGAGCTATTGTTTTTGTAGAATTCAACGATGAGAAAAGACTATCAGGAGTATAGGTCAAAAAACCTATTCCTCTAGGAACCTGATTTTTCAAAGAAAAATTTGTAAACATATCATGAATATATTGTTCTTCTAAAAATGTTTGATTTTTATATTTTCCATTATCCAAAATCATTTGTGCATAATGTTCTAAATCAAAAATATGAGAAAACAACCCCGCATGACCAGCAATCCCATTCATCATGATAGCTTTGTGGTCATGAACTTCTCCTTGTAATATATGATGAACATATGAACTATATTCAGTCGGTGCACATTTTTTTATCTGTGCAGGAGAATATTTTGTATCATACATTTCAAGTGGTTTTAAAACTTGAGATTCAATCACTTGATCAAGTGATTGATTTGATATTTTTTCAAGAATATACCCTAAGATAATATATCCTAAATCCGAATAAATCACTTCTTTTTCTGGAACAACTTGATTAGAAAATTCACAGATACGCTGAATAATTACTTCTTTATTTTCTGTCATTTCCCAGTCAAAGTCTGCTGGTAATCCCGATGTATGTGTCAACAAATGAAAAAGTGTTATATCTCTATTTTTAAATTCAGGTATTATTGTATAAACTGGTGTATGATAATGAACTCTGCCACTTTGAATGAACCTCAATATTGCAGGTGTTGTTCCTACAACTTTTGTCAAACTCGCCAGATCATAGAGTGTATCTATTTTGTTAGTTTCCTGATAAGGATAGGCAGCTTTATAACCTACACAATAATATTCAGTTGTTTGATCATGAATAATCGCTACACAACAACCTGGAAAGATATTTCGATTGACTGATTCTTTAAGAAATTGTTCAATCTTTACATTCATATGCATATCTCCTTATTAAAATATTATTTCACTTTTATTATCTAATTTTTGAATTATTTTGTCAATAAAAGTCAATCATATTTTTTAAAATATTTCCTTATACTCAATATTTTTTCCCATTTACAATATATAAAAATGGATCACTTATTATAAAAAAGTGAACCATTTTAAATACATTTATTATTTTAATAATTTAGAAACCAAATTCTTTGTTTCATAAAGTTTAGCTCTGTTATTTTCTAAGTCGTATTTATAAACACCATAATATAAAAGATCTGTGACAACCAAAGATGCTGTTCTTGAAGAGATAGCTCCTATTCTCATTTCTTTTTCTTCCAAAGGAACAAACAATTGAATCGTAGTATTTTTTGCGACAGTATTTCTAGAATTTTGTGTAATGGATAGACTTGGTATACCATCTTTTTTCATTTTTTTAGCCATACCAGTTAAACCAGCAGTCATTCCAGAGTAACTGATGAAAATCGCTACATCGTCTTTTGTCATGCTTTCTGCAAAGGTCATCTGCACATGAATATCAGTATTATAGATAGCTTTTTTACCAATTCTCAATAACTTTTGAGAAAAATCATAAGCCACAATGGCAGAACTTCCTACCCCGAATAAATAAATTGTTTTTGCATTAATCATATATTCAATTGCTTTTTGTAATTGTCCTTCATTAATCATTTGATATGTTTTTTGAACTGTAGATACATTTAATTGACAAGCTTTATGAATAAGCGTTGTTAAATCATCTGCCTCCTCTAAAACAGTATCAATATCCTCCTCTTCATTTTGTGAAGATCTGGCTAAACTGATTTTTAAATCACTAAATCCTTTATACCCCAATTTTTTAGAAAAACGAATAACTGCAGCAGCTGACGTTTGACTTTTTTCACCTAGTTGCTGGGCTGAATCATTTAATATCTCATGAGTATGTTCTAAAATATATTGAGCAATGATTTTTTCTGTTGATGTATAACTTTTTTGTGCTTCTTTAATCTGTACTAGACAATTCATAAATTCACCACCTATTCTCATTATATCAATGCTTCTATAAAAATACTAGGAATTATCGTGGTGGTAATGTCATATTTCCTAATATAACATAATCAGATGCACCAGTCGCACTTTTAACATTAGAAAAGTGATGGTGTAATGTTTCATTCCCCATAATGACAAAAGCAATGGCTTCTTTTGCATCACTTGAATAACCGATATCATCCTGTGTATAAACAGGGATATCATATAATTCTTTTTGAAGCATTTGTAAAAGTGTCTGATTATGACTGCCACCACCGCCAACAATGACTTTATGCAATGGATAATATGGCAATATATATATTTGGTAATGATAAGCTATACTTTTTGCAGTAAAATAGGTTAAAGTTGTTATAATATCTTGTGGCTTTTCTTTTTTATATTTATCAACAAGATAATGAACATATTTTTCTCCAAAATCTTCTCTTCCTGTTGATTTAGGTGGTTGTTTTTTCATATATGAATGATGCATCAATTCATCTAACAAAGCATTGATAACCGTTCCTTTAGCACTAATATGTCCACAATCGTCATACTCTAAATGATAAAGGAGACGACAGGCTTCATTAATCATCATATTTCCTGGACCAGTATCAAATGCCTGAACTTTATCAAGATCCTGTCCAACTAACAAAGTTACATTTCCAATGCCACCAATATTTTGTAATGCGATATTTTTATGTTCTTCACTATATAATATAAATTCACTATATGGCACCAACGGTGCTCCCTGTCCGCCAGCTGCCATATCCATCACTCTAAAATTAGAAATCACTGTTGTATTCAATTCATAAGCCAAAACAGCAGGTTCCCCAATTTGTAAAGTAGATGGCAACAGTTGACCTTTTTGAAAAGGAATATGATAAATTGTTTGTCCATGTGTTGCAATAAAATCAATATCTTTTGATAATATATGATATTTATGAAGTAAAACTTTGACAGCTTCAACAAACAGATATCCTAGTTCAAAATTTAAGCTACAAATTTCATCAACATGAGAATCTTTTTCATCACAGGCTCTCATAATTTTTGCTTTCATATCTAAAGGCATAGGATACTCATGGTAGCCAATGACTTTCAATTTTGTTTCCTTTCCATAACCATGAATATCAACCAGCACTGTGTCAATACCATCCATTGATGTTCCTGACATGATTCCAACCGCGTACATGTTTCCTCACCTCAAAAGAATCATACACCTATTAAAATATTATTTCAACAAATTAAACACAATTGTAAAATATTATATCATTCATTATATATTATCTTTTAAGAATGAGTTCATGTTTAAACAAACAGCAATTTTTACAATCATACTTTCACTAACTCTTCTTTATTGTCAATAACAACACAATTTCGTTTTTCTTTTGCCTGGTACATTCTTTTATCAGCTAATTTCAATAACTGATAATCATATTTTCCATATGCACAACCAATGCTACATGTTAATTTTAAATCAGGATATGTTTTAATTTTTATTTCTGTAATTTCTTGGCGAATAGAATTCAACCTTTCATCTAAAATATGTTTAGGTATCTGATAGAATAAAATAATAAATTCATCACCACCATAACGAATCACAGCATCTTTTTCACGTACACTTTTCTTGATGGTCTTTGCTGTTTCCTGTAGTGCTCGATCTCCTGCCAAATGTCCAAAACAATCGTTAATATCTTTAAAATGATCTAAATCAATCATAGCAATCGCTGTTATATCTTCTTTTTTTATCAAGTCATCTTCTAAATAACGTCTATTATAAACTTCAGTTAACCCATCCAGATATATATTCTCTTGCATATAATTTAATGTTTTGACCATTTTTCGATATTGTTTATCACTTTTTAAAATATGTTCATGCATCTTTAAATTATATTCTATCACATATGGATCATCATTCACTTCTATATATTGATCAATGACATAATAAATATATCGTGACTGAAAATCAAAGTGGATGACTTTTGATTGGTGTTCATATGCTTTTTTGTACCTTTTCGAATCAAACATTGATATATCTTGCCATAAATCTTGATGTTCCATAAAATACATATTTTCAATATCTTCATTCGTTAAAGATATATAGCACTGTGTCTGAACATCAATCAAGGAAATCTGATCAAATATTTTTTGAAATTCTATTAAAAAATGTTGAAAATGTAAAAGATCAAACTTTGAAATATTTTGAAATTGTTCATCATCAAAGAGTTCTTCTTTATCTATAAATCCCATTAAGCCTATAAAACGTGCATTTTCTTCACCTAGCCAGATGGCACGACATTGAAAATGACACAATAGGTCTTTTCCATCAATGATAAATATATCTTCATATTCAAAAGATGGATTTGTTTGATTTGTCTGTTGAGCTAACTGTATCATCTTTGTTAATCTGACTTTAAGACGATTATGAGAATCTCTAGCCATAGGATGGGCAACAATTTCTGGTAATTCCAAGCGTTGAGAAGCATCTTGTGATAAAAACATGATATCTAACTGATTATCATATATAAATGCCAGTTGATTCTGCTTTTCAAAAAAGAAATTGTTTTTCATTTTTTCAATATCTAATTGATCAGATAATTGCTCTGTTTTCATATTTTTTAAATAAGTTTTTTGAGAATATAGTGAGACGATGTTAGATATTCTTTTTCTTACAATATCTTCATGAAATGGCAAACTTATAACATCACTAATCCCTAATTCATAAGCATGTTCTATAGGATATTGTAAATTTTGTGTGACAATAATGATGACAGGTATTTTATCAATCCAGTGATATTTATTCATAGAAGATAAAACTTCAATCCCATTCATTTCAGCCATCATCCAATTCAATATTATCAAAGATAGCGATGAAAGATTATTCTTCACTAATGAAATAGCTTCAGTACTATTATTTGCAAAAACAATTTCATAATCTTCTCTTAAAATATCCGCTAAACTTTGTCTATTTACCTGTGAATCATCCACAATCAAGATTTTATTTTTCATACTTTTCTCCTATTTTCATATCAAAACAATTTCAATTTTATTATACCTGATTTTTTTTATTTAGAAAACCTTCCATTTTACTCCAAAAGATTACTTTTCTCATAAAATAAATTAGATTTTTAATCTTCTCTTATAAACAAAAAAAGAACCAAAGTATTACCTTAGTTCTTTTACTGTATGACCATAGGTATTCATTTCTTTTTGAATTTGTTTTATATACATAATTTTTGCTTTTTGATATATATTTTTATCCTTTAATAATTGCTTACAATAAGGATTTTTTTCACGTAAATAATACAAGTTAACCCAATGACATGAATAATCTTTTTGATTCATAGTTGGATATAGCCAATTTTCATGTAGTAAAATAGCATTTTTATATCCTTTTTTTGCTCTTTTTTGTTGAAGATAACTTTTTATATCTTCAAAAATAATTTCCGTATGTCCATCACTATAATAAATTTTAATATAATGATGAAATCTTTCAGCTAAAATAATAGTGTTATTTGACGGCAATAATTTCCACTTCTATAAGTGCGCCTTTTGGTAAGCTTCCTACTTCAATAGCACTTCTAGCAGGATAAGGCTCTACAAAATATTGAGCATAAATGCTATTAACAGTATTAAAATCTTTCATATCGTCTAAAAATACTGTTGTCTTTACAACATGAGAAAAATCTAAATTTTGACTTTCAAGTAATCCTTTGACATTATCTAAAGCCTGTTTTGTTTGTGCTTCGATTCCTTCTGGCATTTCACCAGTTTGAGGATTCAAAGGAATTTGACCAGAGAAGAAAATAATATCTCCTAAATCAATACCCTGACTATATGGTCCAATAGCTCCTGGTGCTTTATCCGTTGATATAACTTTTTTCATTATTATTACCTCCTATGTTGTTCAATATTATAACAAATTTTCATCATAGAAACTACTGTTTATATAAAATATTATTTTTAACTTTAAAAACAGAAAAACTTTATGTTTTCACATAAAGTTTTACGCTGTTGCTTTTTCTGTTTCTTCGATCATTTCTGGTTTCACCATTTTCATAGCTTTCATTGCTTCTCTTGCTTTATAGAAACCTTTGGCTATGTTCAATCCATGATCTCCAATTCTTTCAAAATCTGTAAGAATTTTTGTATAGACAACACTGTTCTCTGTTGTACATTTTTTATCTTTTAATCTCTTAAGCTGATTCACTGTAAACT
>OGPH01000184.1_pt1 | contig 72556 bp, 90 predicted proteins | sample 1552891 | NCBI WGS metagenome assembly OGPH01 (sample SAMEA2580272, study PRJEB22360) | human gut metagenome | biome: human gut; feature: human-associated habitat; material: faeces | place: Denmark | collected 2008/2010 | reverse complement strand
AGGAAACGTGAAAATCGGCGGCGGCGCAAGGGTGACGGTGCAGTCCATGACCAACACCGACACCCGGGACGTGGGAAAGACCCTGGCCCAGATCCGCGCCCTGCACGCCGCGGGCTGCGACCTGGTGCGGGTGAGCGTGTACGACGTGGCCTGTGCCAAGGCTGTGCGCGACCTGGTGGACGGCTCGCCCTGCCCCCTGGTGGCGGACATTCACTTTGACTACCGCCTTGCCATCGCCGCGGCGGAGCACGGCGCGGACAAGATCCGCATCAATCCGGGCAACATCGGCGGTCGGGATAGGGTGAAGATGGTTGTGGACAAGGCAAAGGAATACCAGGTGCCAATCCGTGTGGGAGTCAACAGCGGTTCTTTGGAGAAGGATCTTGTAGAGAAGTACAGCGGTGTGACCGCAGAGGGGCTTGTGGAGAGTGCTCTTGATAAGGTACATATGATCGAGGAACTGGGTTACAACAATCTGGTTGTAAGCATCAAGGCATCTGACGTCCTTATGTGCGTCAAGGCACATGAGCTGTTGGCGCCACAGTGTGCGTATCCGCTTCATGTAGGAATTACAGAGGCGGGAACGATCCTTTCTGGAAATGTAAAATCCTCCATCGGTCTTGGGATTATTCTGTATCAGGGGATCGGTAATACGATTCGGGTGTCCCTGACCGGAGACCCGTTGGAAGAGATCAAATCAGCAAAGCTTATTTTGAGGACGCTGGGACTTAGAAAAGGAGGAATCGAGGTAGTATCCTGTCCGACCTGCGGAAGGACGCGGATTGATCTGATCGGACTTGCCAACCAGGTGGAAGATATGGTACAGGATATTCCCCTTGACGATGTGAAAGTGGCCGTCATGGGGTGCGTGGTCAACGGACCGGGAGAAGCAAAGGAAGCAGATATTGGAATTGCGGGCGGAATCGGGGAAGGCCTTCTCATCAAAAAAGGGCAGATTATAAAGAAGCTAAAAGAGGACGAGCTTTTACCGGCGCTTCGGGAGGAGCTCTTACACTGGAACAAAGATTGAGAGTGCTTAGTATATGGGAAAAGACTTTTTTGAGGTATTTCCGACATTAAATCTTCCGGAAGATGTCAGGTTTCTTCTGAAAGATGTACGGGTTACCAAGGTTGCTACAAATTCAACGAGAGATTTTATTCGGATTTATTTGTTTTCTACTCATTTATTACAGAAAAAAAAGATTTATGAGCTGGAGTATTCGATCAAGCATCAGCTTTTTGACCGCTCGTCAATTCAGGTAGAGATTCTGGAGAGCTATCAGCTTTCCGGGCAGTATACACCGGAGAATCTGATGAATGAATATTACGAAAGTATTCTTCTGGAGTTGGAGCAAAGAAGCGCAGTGGAGCGTAGTATGTTTGAACATGCGGACTGCGAGTTTGAGGACGGTGTGCTCAATTTAAAGCTTCAGAATTCTATCGTAGCCGAAGGGAAAAAGGATTCCATCGTCAATTTGCTGCTGGAAGTGTTTAACAATCGATTTCATGTGCCGCTTTCGGTAAAGGTAGGCTATCTGCCGCCGAAAAAGAAGAGCGCGCTGGAATTTAACGATCTTTTGCTTCAGGCAGAAGTGGATGAGATCATTGAGCGGAATGAAGCGCTCAGAAAAGAGAAACAGAAGAAAGCCGGGGAATCAGAGAATGGTGGAAATGATTCTGGAAAGGAGAAGTCTCCGCCTGTTCCGAAGATGCCGAAAGAGAAGCGGTTTGGAAAAGAGATGAAAAAGCCGATTATGAGACGGGATTTCAGAAAGTCCGACGATCCGAATATGATTTACGGGAGGGACTTTGACGATACACCGATAGAGCTTTCCCAGGTGGTGGGCGAGATGGGTGAGATCACGATCCGCGGAAAGGTTATCAGCTTTGATACGAGGGAGATCCGGAATGAAAAGACGATCCTCATGTTTGCCGTTACTGATTTTACCGATACGATTACAGTGAAGATGTTTGCCAGAAACGATCAGCTTCCGGATCTTCTTGGCGATATCAAGAAAGGAAGTTTTTTAAAGGTCAAGGGAATCACCACTATCGACAAATTTGATGGTGAATTGACGATTGGATCCGTGACAGGGATCCGAAAGATCCATGATTTTACCGTATTGAGAAAGGATCTTTATCCGGAAAAGAGGGTGGAGCTTCACTGCCATACGAAGATGAGCGACATGGACGGAGTGTCAGAGGTGAATGACATTGTTAGGAGGGCGCACGACTGGGGGCATAAGGCTATTGCTATTACAGATCATGGAGTAGTGCAGGCGTTCCCGGACGCCAATCATTTCATCCAGTCTCTTGATAAAGAAGATCCGTTTAAGATTATCTACGGGGTGGAGGCATACCTGGTGGATGATTTGACAGAGATCGCTCCGGGTGCCGGGAGTCAGTCCCTTGATGGCACCTATGTGGTCTTTGATCTGGAGACGACAGGGTTCAGCCCGATCCAGGACAAGATCATTGAGATCGGGGCGGTCAAGGTGGAGAGAGGCGTTATCACGGAGCGGTTCAGTACCTTTGTCAATCCCAAGATTCCGATTCCGTTTAAGATTACACAGCTTACGAGTATCACCGATGATATGGTGGTGGATGCGGAGACGATCGATGTTGTGCTGCCGAAGTTTCTGGACTTTATAGGGGATGCTGTCCTGGTAGCCCATAATGCCGGATTTGATGTCAGTTTCATTGAGCAGAACTGTAGATACCAGGAGATTGAGCGGGAGTTCATCTCCCTGGATACGGTAGCGCTTGCCAGGGTTTTGTTGCCAACCCTTTCTAAATATAAATTAAATGTAGTGGCAAAGGCACTGAATATCTCTTTGGAAAACCACCATCGGGCGGTGGATGACGCCGGGGCGACGGCAGAGATCTTCGTCCGTTTTGTGGAGATGCTGAAAGAACGGGAGATCGATACATTAAAGGAGCTTAACCAGTTTGGCTCCATGAATCCCGATGCCATCAGAAAGCTCCCATCTCATCATGCGGTGATTCTGGCAAAAAACGAGACCGGACGTGTGAATCTGTATCGTCTGGTTTCCATGTCCCATCTCCAGTATTTTTCCAGGATGCCAAGGATTCCGAAGAGCGAATTCCTGCGGTACCGGGACGGGCTTATCATCGGAAGCGCCTGTGAGGCGGGAGAGCTGTTTCAGGCAGTATTAAACGGAAAGTCCGAGGAGCAGATCGCGAAGCTTGTGGATTTTTACGATTATCTTGAGATTCAGCCAATCGGGAATAACCGCTTTATGATTGCGAGCGACCGGGTGTCTAATGTAAGAAGCGAGGAAGACTTACGGGATTTGAACCGAAAGATCGTCCGGCTGGGGGAGAAGTTCCAAAAGCCGGTGGTGGCGACCTGCGATGTGCATTTTCTCGATCCGGAAGACGAGGTGTACCGGAGAATTATTATGGCAGGAAAAGGATTTACTGATGCCGACGAGCAGGCACCGCTTTACCTCCATACGACGGAGGAGATGATGGAGGAGTTTTCTTATCTGGGAACGGCAAAGGCTCATGAAGTCGTGATTGAAAATCCGAATAAGATTGCGGACATGATTGAGAAGATTTCTCCGGTGCGGCCGGATAAGTGTCCCCCGGTCATCGACAATTCCGACCAGCAGCTACGGGATATCTGTTATAAGAAGGCGCATGAGATGTACGGAGAGAACCTTCCGGATGTGGTAACGGAGCGATTGGAGAGAGAGCTTCACTCTATTATCTCCAACGGATTTGCCGTGATGTATATTATAGCCCAGAAGCTGGTATGGAAATCCAATGAGGACGGCTATCTGGTAGGATCCCGTGGATCCGTCGGTTCTTCCTTTGTCGCTACTATGGCTGGGATCACGGAGGTCAATCCCTTAAGTCCGCATTACTATTGTCCGCATTGCCATTACAGTGATTTTGATTCGGAGGAAGTGAGAGCTTTTGCCGGGGGCTGTGGATGGGACATGAAAGATAAGGACTGTCCGGTCTGCGGACATCCTCTGATTAAGGATGGATTTGATATTCCGTTTGAGACATTCCTTGGATTTAAGGGAAACAAAGAGCCGGATATCGACCTGAATTTCTCCGGAGACTATCAAAGTAACGCGCATAAGTATACTGAGGTTATTTTTGGAAAGGGGCAGACCTTCCGTGCCGGGACCATCGGAACCCTGGCAGATAAGACGGCCTTTGGATTTGTGAAGAATTATTATGAGGAACGGGGAAGCAGAAAGCGGAATTGCGAAATTGACCGGATCGTGCAGGGATGTACTGGAATCCGCAGAAGTACGGGGCAGCACCCGGGAGGAATCATTGTTCTTCCCCACGGTGAGGATATCAACTCCTTTACTCCGGTACAGCATCCGGCCAACGATATGACGACGGACATTATCACAACCCACTTTGACTATCATTCCATCGACCACAACCTGTTAAAGCTCGATATTCTGGGACACGATGATCCGACCATGATTAAGACGCTCGAAGAGCTCATCAATTCGGACGCGATGGAAAATGAATACGATGGAAAAGAGCATGTCTTTGACGCCAGAGATATTCCATTGGACGACCCGGATGTCATGTCGCTGTTTGCCAATACATCGGCTCTTGGCATTACGCCGGAGGATATTGACGGATGTCCGGTTGGCTGCCTTGGCATCCCGGAATTTGGGACGGATTTTGTTATTCAGATGGTGGTGGATACGAAGCCGAAGACGCTTTCAGACCTGATCCGGATTTCCGGACTGTCTCACGGAACCGATGTGTGGCTGAATAATGCCCAGACTCTTATTCTGGAGGGGAAAGCGACGATCTCTACGGCCATCTGTACCCGTGATGATATTATGACCTATCTGATTAATAAAGGGATGGACAGCGAGCTTTCCTTTACTATTATGGAGAAGGTGCGAAAAGGGAAGGGACTGACTCCGGAGTTTGAGAAGTCCATGAAGGAAGCCGGGGTACCGGACTGGTACATCTGGTCCTGCAAGAAGATCAAATACATGTTCCCGAAAGCCCATGCGGCGGCTTATGTTATGATGGCTTACAGGATCGCTTACTGTAAGGTGAACTACCCGCTGGCTTATTATGCGGCTTATTTTGGGATCCGCGCGGATGCTTTTTCCTACGAGATCATGTGTCAGGGCAAAGAGACGCTAAATTATTACTACCGGGAGTATAAGAGTCGTCAGGATCACTTAAGTAAAAAAGAGCAGGATACGATGAAAGATATGAAGATCGTGCAGGAAATGTACGCAAGAGGGCTGGAATTCACACCTATTGATATTTATCGGGCGAAGGCAACCAAATTTCGGATTATTGACGGAAAACTCATGCCGCCTCTTTCCAGTATCGACGGTATGGGAGATAAGGCGGCGGAGGCGGTGGAACAGGCATCCAGGGACGGAAAATATCTGTCCAAGGATGATTTCCGGCAGCGGACCAAGGCAAGTAAGACGGTCATCGACAAGATGGCGGACTTAGGACTTCTTTCTGATCTGCCGGAATCCAATCAGCTCTCCTTATTCGATTTTGCGGATTAATGCTTTAAATGAATAAAGGACTATGATATAATAAAGAGGATAAGCCTGAGAGGAGTATCCTCTTTTTGCTTTACAAAAGCGACGAGAAAAAGAGCGGGTTGCCAAAGGCCTTGGCAAATACAAAAAGTATGAAGCAGAAGAGGAAAGGCTTCCGGAATTAATCAGACCAGGAGGAAGAAAAGATGATATGGGCAAAGGAGGAGACGTTGCCAAGAGATGAACTGGAGGCGCTTCAGCTTCGGAAACTGAAAAAGACCGTTTCTTACATCTATGCACGGGTATCTCCTTATCGAAAAAAAATGGAAAAATCAGGAGTCAGACCGGAAGATATTCGTACATTGGATGATCTGCGGAGACTCCCATTTACAAGTAAAAAGGACTTTAGGGAACACTATCCGATGGGGCTGTTTGCGGTGGACAAAAAGGAATTGATACGGTTCCACGCAAGCTCCGGCACGACGGGTAAGCCGACCGTCGTCGGATATACAAAAAATGATTTGGAGATGTGGCTGAGTAACGTGGCAAGGATCGCCTGCATGGGCGGAGCCTGCGGGGAAGATATCGTACAGCTCTCTTTTGGATACGGGACCTTCACCGGAGCGCTGGGACTGCACGGAGGACTGGAGAAGATCGGAGCTGCCGTAATTCCAATGTCGTCTGGAAATACGAAAAAGCAGATCATGTTTTTAAAGGATATGGGCGTGACACTTCTGGTGGCCACTCCGTCCTATGCACTGCACTTAGGGGAGGAGGTTCGCAGGATGGGACTGGATCCGGCAAAGGATCTGTGTCTTCGGACCGGACTTTTCGGAGGTGAGGGAATGACGGAGCCGATGCGGGATGAAATGCGTCATGTGTGGGGCGAGCAGTTTTTCTGCACCCAGAACTATGGAATGAGTGAACTGTGCGGACCAGGTGTGGCAGGCGAGTGCAGGGAACTTTGTGGAATGCATGTTAATGAAGACTGGTTCATTCCGGAGATCATTGATCCGAAAACAGAGGAAGTATTGCCTGCGGGAGCGCGGGGAGAGCTTGTGGTGACCTGCCTTGGTAAGGAAGCGCTTCCGATTGTGAGATACCGGACCGGAGACATGACGAGACTTTTTTATGAGCCGTGCAAATGTGGCAGAACAACCGTACGGATGGAGAACCTTTCAGGAAGGGCGGACGATATGCTTGTGATCCGAGGCGTCAATGTTTTTCCAACACAGATCGAGGAAGTGCTTTTAAAGATCGAGGAGATCGGACCGCATTATGAAATCCTTGTGGAGAGAAGGAACCGTCTGGATGTAATGACGATCACGGTAGAGCTGATCGATGACCGGCTGCTTGACAGCTATGGAAGGTTAAGTGAGCTGGAAAAAAAGATCAAGGCGGGACTGAAATCTCAGCTTGGTCTTGCAACCGAAATCCGGCTGGTAGCGCCTTATTCTCTTCAGAGATTCGAAGGAAAGGCAAAAAGAATCCGGGATTTACGAAAGGATGGATTATAAGATGTCAGATACAAAGAAAGTCATTATGCTTGGGAATGAAGCGATTGCAAGAGGCGCTTATGAGGCGGGAGTTAAGGTATCTTCTGCATATCCGGGAACCCCAAGCACAGAAATCAGTGAAAACCTCGTCCAGTATAAGGAGGATCTTTACGCTGAGTGGGCGCCTAATGAAAAAGTGGCGGCAGAGACGGCCATCGGAGCCAGTATTTCGGGCGTACGTGCTATGGCGTGTATGAAGCATGTGGGACTCAATGTGGCATCCGATCCGCTCTATACGGTGTCCTATATGGGAGTGAATGGAGGATTACTCTTTATGGTGGCGGATGATCCTGGGCTTTATAGCTCCCAGAACGAGCAGGATACAAGAATGATTGCAAGGGCTGCCAAAGTGCCGGTACTGGAGCCGTCGGACAGTGAGGAAGCGAAGGAGTTTGTGAAAATCGGATTTGAGTTGAGCGAGCAGTACGACCGCCCGGTGATCTTCCGTATTACCACCAGACTGGCACATTCCCAAGGACTGGTGGAGTTGAAAGAACGGATAGAGATTCCGGATAAGCCGTATGAGAAAAATATACGCAAGAATGTAATGATGCCAGGGAATGCCAAATACCGGCATGTGGAAATTGAAAAGCGGAACAGGGAGCTGAAAGCGGCGGCGGAGACCCTGGCTATTAACCGGGTAGAATTGCGGGATTTGAAGATTGGTGTCATTACAAGCGGAATTCCATATCAGTATGTACGGGAGGCGTTGCCAGAAGCATCCGTTCTGAAGCTTGGCATGGTTCATCCACTTCCGGAGCAGACGATCCGGGATTTCGCCTCCCGGGTGGAGACACTCTATATCGTGGAGGAACTGGACCCGGTCATTGAGGAGCAGGTGAAATCCTGGGGGATTCCGGCTATCGGCAAGGAAATCTTTACGATCCAGGGTGAATATAGCGCAAACATGATCAGGAAAACCATTTTGAGAGAAGAGATTGCGATGGACTCTGCGGCGGATGTTCCGCAGCGGCCTCCGATTCTCTGCCCGGGCTGTCCGCACAGAAGCGTCTTTTATGTACTCAATAAGTTGAAGATGCACGCGGCGGGAGATATCGGATGTTATACCCTCGGAGCAGTTGCACCTCTTAGTGTTGTGGATACGACCATCTGTATGGGAGCCAGCATTTCCAGTCTACATGGAATGGAAAAGGCAAAGGGGAGGGATTACATGAAAAACTGGGTGGCCGTTATCGGGGATTCCACCTTCTTGCATACCGGGGTCAATTCTCTGATGAATATGGTCTACAACCAGGCAACGGGCACAGTGCTGATTCTTGATAATTCTACGACCGGAATGACCGGACATCAGGATCATGCGGCTACAGGAAAGACTTTGCAGGGGAAACCGACATATGCTATCGATATTCCGGGACTGTGCAAAGCTATCGGGGTAGCAAATGTGCAGGTCATTAATGCGTTTGATATTGAAGCACTGGAAAAAGCCATTCGGGAGGAGACGGCGAAAGATGAGGTCTCTGTCATTATTACACGGACGCCGTGCGTACTTTTGGATAAATCTCCGAAGCCGGTGTATCTGGCTGATCCAAACAAATGTAAGAAATGTGGTATGTGTATGAAACCAGGCTGTCCGGCCATGACAAGAAATGCGGACAATACGATCCGAATTGACGATACGATGTGTACCGGATGCGGACTTTGCGAATCCTTATGCAAATTTGGGGCAATCCGGCTTATAAAGGCAGGTGAGCAATAATGAAGACAAAGAATATCATGATTGTCGGCGTGGGCGGACAGGGAACCCTCCTCACAAGTCGTATTCTCGGAGGTCTTGCGATGGATGCAGGATATGACGTGAAACTGTCCGAAGTACACGGTATGGCACAAAGAGGAGGAAGTGTTGTGACCTTTGTACGTTACGGAGATCAGGTGGCGGAGCCTATTGTGGAAGAAGGATTGGCAGATGTGATCATTGCGTTTGAGCGGTTGGAGGCGCTTAGGTACGCTCATTTTCTGAAACCGGACGGTGTAATGATTTTAAACGACTGGAGAATTGATCCAATGCCGGTGGTAATCGGAGCGGCACAATACCCGGAGCATATCATCGAGACGCTGGAACAGACTCATAAAGTCTATACCATCAATGCTACGGAGGAGGCTAAAAAACTGGGAAATCCACGAGTGTTTAATATGATCGTCCTGGGAATGGCGTCCCGTCACATGGATTTTTCCAGAGATCAGTGGTATCAGGTGATTGAGAAAGCTGTACCGCCAAAGACAATCGAAATCAATAAAAAGGCATTTGAGACCGGGGCGGCACAGTAGGAGGGAGAAGATGAAACAGATATCCGTATTTGTAGAAAACAGACCGGGAAGTCTGATGGAGGTCACATCAAAGCTTGTGGAGGCGGAGATCAATATCCGGGCCGTTTCTTCCTTTGACACGCCGGAGTTCGGGATTCTTCGGATGGTGGTGGACAATCCGCAGAAAGCCAAAGAGACTTTGACCCATCTTGGATTTGTCGTCCGGATTACTGACGTGGTTGGAGTGGAGTTAAAAGATGAAAAAGGCAATCTGAACAGAATGCTTTCTATTCTGGCAGACGGACAGATTAACCTGAATTATATCTATTCTTTTGTGATCCGTGACGGGAGTGCCCCTGTGATGGTATTTTCGACGGATGACATGGACCGGGCCGGAAAGATTCTTTTGCAAGAAGGGGTCAGGCTGGTCTCTGATGAAGAGTTGTAGGAGGAGAACAGGAATGATCACAGAGAAAAAGTGGGAGGAGAGAATCCGCGATCCACATGCTGAGTGCATGAGCGAAGAGGAGCGAAGAATTCTCCAGGGAGAGAAATTAAGAAAACTGGTAAAAAGGGTATATGGAACGGTCCCGTTTTACACGGAAAAGATGAAAGAACTCGGTGTAGAACCGGGGGATATCAAAAGCATTGAGGATATCACAAAGCTTCCATTTACGACGAAAGACGATCTGCGGGACAATTATCCATTTGGATTCCTTGCGGTGCCTAATGAGCAGGTCGTAAGAGTTCAGGGGACATCCGGAACAACCGGGAAACTAACGGTGATGGCATACACCCAGAAGGATGTGGATGTCTGGGGAGAATGTGTGGCACGTTGTCTGACAATGGCAGGACTGACCGCCAAGGATCGGATTCATGTCTGTTATGGATACGGCCTGTTTACAGGAGGAATGGGGCTTGATTTCGGCGCGCAGAAATTGGGGGCCATGGCAATTCCCATGTCAGCGGGAAATACGAAACGCCAGTTGATGTGTATGGAAGATTTTGAAGCGACAGCCTTTGCCTGTACTCCATCCTATGCCATGCATCTTGCGGAAGCTATGCAGGAAGCAGGAGTAGTAGATAAGATGAAGATCAAGGCTGCGGTGTGCGGTGCGGAACCGTGGACGGTAGAGATGAGAAATAAGATCGAGGAGATCTTAAAGATCAACTGCTTTGATATTTACGGCCTCTGTGAGATCAGTGGACCGGGCGTTGCCATGGACTGTATCCACCATGAAGGACTGCACATCCATTCCGATTTCTTCTATCCGGAAGTATTAGATCCTCTTACTCATGAGCCAATCAAAGACGGTGAAACCGGAGAGCTTGTCTTTACAACATTGGATAAAGAAGCTGTACCGTTGATCCGTTACCGGACAAAAGACCTGACAAGCATGACACACGAGACATGTAAATGCGGTCGGACTACGCCGAGAATCTCCAAGTTCAAAGGCCGGACGGACGATATGAAAGTCATTCGGGGAGTCAATGTATTCCCGACTCAGGTAGAGACGGCGCTCTTTGGAATCGGGGAAGTCGTTCCGCACTACCTGCTGATCATTGACCGGGAGGACAACATGGACGTCTTGACCGTTATGGTAGAAGTAGATGAAAAATTCTTCTCTGATGAAATCAGGCAGTTGGATGCACTCCGCCACCGGATCGGCGACGTCTTAAAACAGGCTCTTGGCATTTCTGTCAGAGTCAAACTGGTGGAGCCAAAGACTATCGAGAGAAGCGAAGGAAAAGCCAAGCGAGTGATTGACAACCGTAATCTGTAGGAAGGAGGAATCAGGATGAGTACAATTCAACAGTTGTCTGTTTTTCTGGAGAACAGAGAAGGAAGACTGGATGAGGTGCTTGATGCACTGGGAAGCAATGGAGTGAATATTGTGGCGCTCAGTCTTGCGGACACCACGGAGTACGGGATGCTTCGGATGATTGTTTCCGACCCGGAAAGGGGAAGAGAAGAACTGAAAAAAATCGGTATCATGGCTATGCTGACGCCGGTGATTGCCCTGCGGGTTCCGCACGATACAGGGTCTTTAAGTAAAGCGATGCACCAGCTTGTGCAGGGTGGTATCAATGTAGAGTATATGTACGCTTTCGCAAACGGCGAGGACGCATCTGCCGTTTTAAAGACGAATGAACCACAAAGAGCAGCACACATCTTAAACGAAAGCGGATTCGGCGTTTGGGAGGCAGATGAAGCTTACCGGGCAAACCGCTAGAGAAAAAAGAATATGAAAGAACACAAAAAGGCTGCCTGATGGAGGTAGCCTTAAAAAGCCGGAAACACTGATCTTTCCATGTTTCCGGCTTTTTGTAAGCAGATAACGGGAGTCGAACCCGCCTTTCCAGCTTGGGAAGCTAGCGTTCTACCGATGAACCATATCTGCGAACAAGTATAGTATATCACTTATGAGAAAAAATGCAAGGGGAAACCTGCGGATTCTCAAGCTTTTCGTTCCCCTTGCGAAGTCTCTATATTTGCGTTCTGCTTGCTCTATAAATTTTCATTAAAAAATTTTTGGAGTGCTTCTACAGCTTCTGCTTCATCTTCGCCATCTGCTGTCACCTTGATTTCCATATCTTTCTTAACGCCAAGTCCCATTACGCCGAAAATTGTCTTTGCGTTGGCTGCTTTTCCGTCTTTTTCGATCTTGATGTCACTCTTAAATCCTGCTGCGGCCTTTACAAGCAGTCCTGCCGGTCTTGCATGGATTCCTTCTGGATCTGTGATTACATAAGTAAATTCTTTCATTTTTGCGTCTCCTTTTCTTCTTTCCTTTCTTCCGGAAAGGTGCTGCCGCATCCGTATGCACTGTCCGGGAGGGTACTTCTGTACATACTCTGCACATTATATGAATACCTATAGTTATGCTAACACAAAAGTGTGATAAAGGTCAACAATTCATGGGACAAAACCGGTTTTTTTTGTGAAATTTCTGATAAAGAGGTGCTGCTTGTTGTTCTAAATCCAGGGCTTTGCATAAATTGATAGAGAAGCCGGACGTATTTGGGGGGGAGGGATGAGGTAAAATGGAACAGGTTACAGAATATATCAGACCGGAGCTGTTGGTAATCGAATGACTTATTGTATCATTTTCAATTTTTTAATCAGATTTCCATATTCTTTCCCGGCATCACAGGGAGACTGATTATAAAAAGACAAATAAGACTTGATTTTTATTGTAAATACGAGTACAATTTTTGCGGCATATCATATATCACAAAGGAAAAGGACAGGAAATACCTATGAAAGAAAAATGGATCAGTAGTATCATGGCAGGTATTTATATCGCTATGGGTGCTATGGTATATTTAAGCATTTCAGACAAACTTGCGGCGAGTCTCTTTTTTGCAACGGGAATTTTACTCGTTTTGAACTTACACAACAGACTTTTCACAAGAGTCTGCCCACTTTTTGCATATAACGGCTCTTATCGTCCCGGCGATCTGTTCATTGCGTGGATCGGCAATGGGATTGGCACAGCTCTTGTGGCCATTCTGATTCACTTCACACGATTTGAAGCAGGAATACTAGGTCGGATTGAAGAGATTGTAATTCCAAAGCTTGCAGACTCTCCGGTCAGCCTGACAATACTTGGACTCTTCTGTGCACTGTTTGTAGCCTTTGCGGTTTTTGTAGGAGGTATCCGCCAAAAGCAGGGCACTTTTGCTCAGATCTTTTATGTTTGGCTTTTCATCACTGCTTTTGTTTTCTGTGGATTTGAACATATCATTGCAGATATGTATTATCTGTCCGTATATGTTTTGAATTTTGGGACATCCATCGGAGATGTTCTGAAAGTACTGTTGTTCGTAACACTTGGAAATGTGATAGGAGGAATTGCCGCAGGGTATTTTGTACAGAACCTGGAACGGGAATCGCATGAAAATAGAAAATAGGAAAGATTCGTGGATATAGGAATCTTTCCTGTTTTTTACATTTTAGTAGCCAGTACAGGGAATGTACTGGCTGAGGGAAAAAGTTATGAAAAAGTTTATTCACAAAGTATTTCTACTTTGTAATTTAATCATACCTTTGAAATGTGAAAAAAGTGTGTTCAAAATATCAAAAAAGTATTAAAAATTTATTTCACGGCCTTTTTTGCGAATTCCGTTGTAACAAGGTCTCCGTAAGGTGTCCTAGAATCCAGCTCATCTGCGTCCTCCAGAATATCCTGTAACAATTCAAAACTGTCCTGATTGAAAATCAGATCTTCTTTCCATGTTTTCTGCTCATAATACCGGGAAACGATTGTCGTGATTGTATCTAGATCATTCTCCTTAAACTGTGGCTGAATCACCTTAGAAATTTCTTCCGGTGTATGACTGTTGACATAGTCCATTCCTTTTTGAAGCGCATTGGTAAAACTCTGAATCACATCCGGATGTTTCTCAATATAACTTTTCTTTGCGGAAAAGGCTGTATAAGGTACATAACCGCTCTCTTTTCCAAGGGAAGCAACTACATAGCCTTTGCCAGAAGACTCCAGGGTGGTGGCACCCGGCTCAAATTCTACAGTGAAATCTCCTTGCCCGCCGGAGAAAGCTGCGGCGGTGGAACCAAAGTCAATACTCTGGTCAATCGCTAAGTCTTTTTGCGGATCGATTCCATTTTGCTTCAGAATATACTCGAATACCATCTCCGGCATCCCACCTTTTCTGCCACCAAGTACAGATTTTCCTTTCAGGTCTTCCCACGAGAAATCTTCGATTGGTTCCCTGGATACGAGGAAGTTTCCTGCACGTTGGGTAAGCTGTGCGAAATTCACCACATAATCGTTTGCGCCCTCATTATACGTGTAGATGGAGGACTCAGAGCCCATGAATCCGATATCTGCCTGGTTGGAAAGAACGGCGGTCATTGTTTTGTCAGCGCCAAACGGGGATAACATGTTAGGCAGAGACTTTCTCTGTAAGATACGGAAAAACGTATCCACACCTTAAACAGAGACACTCTGAACAAAATCAACATAGTTAATGGTATAGTCCGGCTTTAGGTGAATTTGCCGGATAATATTACGCCAGAAAGTCCGTCGGTTTTCTTCGGCTAGAGAATGGTAGATGGCAAGGAAATCTTTTTGAAGAAGTGATTCTACGGAGGAATAATCGCTTTCCGGCTCTATGATAATAGCTTTTAAGCCGTTTTTTTCAGATTCAAGAGCATCGTATTCTTTGCTATAATAGTCCCAGGTGATACGGTCTTTCTGAAAGAGAAGATTAAGCCGGGACATTTCTTTTTCGATTTGTTCCTCTGTGCGAACTTTTGGCTTTTGTTTGTTTTTCTTTTGAATCTCATCCACACGAATCTTATATTCCTCGAACTCTCTTTCCAGGTTTTCAAGCAGATATGTTTCTATAAGATTCTGGCTTACTTTGTGCCTGTTCGTGCAGATTCGGTCAATCATAGCCCGATTACAACGGTAGTAGCAGTAATCTCGTTTTTCACCGGTCTTACGATTGATAATTGACCGACAGCCAGTACCGGCCAGAATCTGTCCACATTCAGGACAGCGGATCATCCCAGTGAAATAATAGATTCGTCCGGATGGTGTATTTTTAATGTTCTTTTTGCTGATTTTCTGCAAACGTGCCCATCGTACTTCAGAAACATAGGAAGGACAATATGGGATTCCTCGGTACGTTCCTTTGTAAAACTCGCTTGAGAGCATGGTACGAAGGCAACTGTATGAAAAGGAAGGATCGTAATGGCTTTGTATGTAACGCAGCGTAGCTTGTTTTCCCTGATGTTTTTCAAAGTAATCAAAGAAAGCGTTCACTAGCTCTTCCTGATCAGGATCTTTCACCATGCATTTTTGGCCGTTTACCACACCGATCTTATATCCCCTTGGCATATTGGCCTCTCCAAAGATGACCTTCTTCTGACGGATCGAAGCTTCATTTACAAATTTGATACGCTCAGAAGTCGTATCGACTTCATTTTGTCCGATCGACAGTACGACATTCAACTGTAGACGACCGTCACGGGTTTCCATATTGATTCCTGGTTCAGATGCAGAAATCCAGTAAACCTTATATTCATCTAGGATGTCCTGTACCTTGTAGAAATCGGACATGTTACGAAACCATCGATCCAAACGCCAGAAGAGGATTACATCAATTTTACCAGCTTTGACATCCTCCAGGAGGGCATGAATGGCTTTCCGCTTTTTCAGCTCTTTCCTGGCTGTCTTACCTTCATCTGCATAGACTCCGACAGGAATCATCCCATGATCCTTTGCATAAGAAGTGAGATAATCTTTTTGAGCCTCAAGTGATTTTCCATGTACGAGCTGCTCTGATGTGGATACACGAATGTAAATAGCGCAGCGTTTGATTTTTTCAGACACGGTATCATCTCCTTTATGTAATTGTATAATAATAACAGCCAAAACAGAACAAAAGTTCTGGATTGTAAGGCTGTTCCGAAGATGATACAATATTATCGATCAAAGTACTTGCATATCTTCGGATATGTATCCCGTCCTGGTGTTGGCGCGCCGGGGCGGTTTTGTTATTTAATTTCATTTTTCTTTTTATATAACGTTGGAGTTCGTATGCCGTCTATGTGTTCGAACAAATCATCCTTGATAGTTGAGCGCATAGGGTCAAGTATAAAATCAATACCTTCTCTGCGAGCTTGCTTTGCAGCTGGAACGAAATCACTATCACCAGATATCAAAATAATTTGATTTACCTGGTGCTTAAAGGCGAGAGAAGAAATATCTACACCAATTCGCATATCTACGCCTTTTTGTTCAAGATTTAGTTCCAAATCGTCTGGAAGAATATCAGATACTTGAATATCGCCACGTAATAATTTTTTTGTCGGTTCATGCTTCAAAGAATAATGCACTTGCGTGTCGCTAATACGTCCCATACGAAGTGCGAATTTTCTATGGTGTTTCAATTCTTTTAAAAATTCATTCATCCATGAATACTCAGGTGTTTTGCTAAGCGATACTGTTTTTTGCGTAATTGGATTATAAATATTTTTGTCTATTGGTGGACAGTCATAATAGAAAATGCGATACAGATATCGATTTTCATACTTATCATTCAAATGCTTATAACAATAGTCGTTTAGTTCATCAGCTCTTTCTGACGGAGATTTATTCCCCCATAAAGCTTTTGAACGTTTTCTATAGAACCCACCATCTACTAAAATTGCAGTTTTAATCGGATGTCGGTCAAATTTTCTTTTGTTTTCTTTACTCATAATTTCTCCTAAAAAAAATACCCCAAGTCTCGTCGTATCCCTTATAGTGGGAGGACTACTGCTAGGGGTATGTTAATACATAGTAACTTCCGTTACACTCATATAATATGCCCATGGCAGTAAAAAATCAATAGAACGAAAGAAAAGTTCACAAAATGTTAAATTTTTCTATGAACAACTAAATGATTTGGTATATCATACAAATTAGTATTGTTGGTAGCGCCGGGGCGGTTTTTTATAAAGTATCTGAAATACAGATTTTCAAATCCTCAAAGATTCCGACTTGTATCGTATCGGAAAAGGTATACTCTGACGTATCCTCTGATTCAAAATTGTAAACTGTAACCCTGTCTTTTTCTGGGTCTACAATCCAATATTCCCGTACTTTAGCCGTACGGTATTTGAAAAGCTTCGTGTAGTAGTCCATGCGTCGGCTTCCAGGTGATACAATTTCTATGATCCAGTCCGGCGCACCGTTACAGCCCTTATCTGTAAGCTTATCAGGAGAACAAATCACGCTTATATCCGGTTCTACGTATGTTTTATCATTTTCGTTCAGAAAAACAGCAAACGGGGCAATATATGGCTTACAGGAACCACCTTTTTTCTTGATGTATTCTCGTATTACTCCAGCAAGCTCCAATAAAATTTCCTGATGTTTCCGGCTTGGCGGCGCCATATAGTAAATATTGCCGTCAATCAGTTCTGCCCGTTCCCCCTCTGGAAGTGCATAGATATCATCAATAGTAAAATGGCTTTCTTTTGGTAATGGCATGAAAAACTCTCCTTTCTTGTTGATGTTCTGATGTAGCGTTTTATATTATTATAACTATGTGTACTTCCAAGGTACTTTCCTAATGGTGACAAGAAAAGATACTTGGTTAGATCATATCTTCAACGATGTCCCAAAAATCAATCTCATTAACGATTGTAAGGAGTTGTCCCACTTTTCGACGGTTAAGTGCATCTTCAATTTTTCTGCCATAACATGAAAAAGCCCAACAAGGATTCCCATTATTTCCAACAATTAAATAACGAGTTTGATTCGTAATATTATTATTGTATTTTCCACCAAGAGAAACGATTAGGTCAGCAATTTCTTTTCTTTTAGCTTTAACTGATTGACCGGTGAAACAGAATTGGTTTCCGGCAAAATCCATCTCTTGACAAGTAGCACAAATACATTTGACATTGTATTTTTCCTTTAATTGTTGTATCTCTAAGGCATTAAGATTGTAAGAAGATTTAAGATCTACAAAATTACTTAAAAATGCTTTTAATGTATTACGTTCGTCCGATGTTACAACTTTATCATTTAGGATGGAAAGTAATAAGCTTTCAATTTCGTCAAACGGATAAGATCCAGAAAGAAAATCGTTTGCGGTTGTCCATTTTTTTAACATATGGATCTCGTCATCAGTAATTTGATTATCAGCTAAAATCCCATGAATCATACCGTTAAGAAATTGTAGTGATGATGTAACTAAGTCATAATAATCGGCATCTGAGATAAAATTATTACAAAGCCAGATAATATCTTTAGATTCATCTTCGGTAATAATTCCATCCTCGTAAACTGACTGAAGTAATGGGATAAGTTCGCTAAAAGGGTGACGGTCAATTAAGTTAGCATGGCATAAACACCAATGGCTTAATTCATTTATTTCATCTTCGCTTATTTGACGATCCGTAGTAATTCCGGCGACAATTCCATGTAAAGTGTTCACCGCTTTGTGAAGTTCTGCGGGAGTTGTATACATACGATACTCATTTAATTCTTTTGTTTTTTGCATAAAATATTTACGCCTCTCTTTCTCTTTTTTTGAGAAAACCCAAACCATTTATATAATCGCCTATGCGGTTATACTTTATTTATGTGCAGCTTTTTCAATCTCTTGCACATCACTCTTTCCAAAATCAAAATTCTTGATATGAGACAGTGCGTGTTTAATAGCACTCATCCGTTTGCTTTCGCATAAATTCTTATTCACGAAAATGGTATATGATCCATCTTCATTTTCGGTAACAGCTTCATTTACTGTCATTCCATCTAATAAATATACTTGATAATCAAAACTCATTTTCCCCACGTTCTTTCTTCTTCAATGCCATAAGCATATCATAAGTAGTTTTTAAATCCTCTGGTGAGGCATCTTTTGCCGCATCGAACAGCACACGTAAATTTCTGTTTCCAAATAAGGTCTGAGCCATTTCTGCGGTTTCTTCATTAAGGTAGTATCTTTCCCCTCCCTCTTTTTCTTCTCCGGTCATTAAGTATTCAATGGAAACTCCGAAAAAATCTGCTATTTTTTGCAACTTATCTTGTTTCGGGGTATACCTCCCCGCTTTCCAGTTGCTAATTGAAGCAGTAGTTATTCCTGTTTCTTTGCAAACACGGTAAGGTGTTACGCCATTTTCAGCACATAGTTTTTCAAAAATTTCATACATATACAGCACCTCAAAATAAGTTTGAAAAATAAGCTAAAAGGTGTTGACAGGCTTTGGAATCGATGCTAATATATACACATAGCTTTGATACCGAAGCTAAAAAACCTAATAGCTCTGGTTTCTTATATAACTTTGATTGACACCTTAATTATATTTGAAACCTTAGCTAATGTCAATACATTTTTGAAAGGGGGCAATAGATTGTTTTCGTATAAAAAATATGCAGATTTGAGGAACAAAAAAGGAGTTACGGATTATGAAGTATCTAAAAACACTGGTGTTCCAACATCAACGTTATCTAACTGGAAAGCAGGAAGATACGCGCCAAAGGCTGATAAAATAAACTCCTTAGCCGACTACTTCGGCGTCACTATTGAGTATTTTATGGAGTAAGGAGGAGAGTGATAGAGATGTACATACATGAAGCTGTAAGGGAAGCAATGAAGATAAATGGAATAATCTTCCGAAAATCTATGAGAAGAACTGAATCAGAAATATTCGCTGTGATAAAGCCATCAAATAGTTATGAAACGTGTCAACTGATTATAAGCAGATATGGAAAAGCGGAAAGAGCCGCGAGGTCATGGAATCCAACAGCAGATGACCTCACGGCTGATGATTGGAACTATTCAGGGGATGAACTTTGAAATAAAGTCTGCAACGTTGAGAAGAGTTTCTTTTCTCTGATTTTCCATTGTTATAATTGCGTTGTCAGAAAGCTCACAATCGTGAATGGTATCTGAGGAATAAAGAGCGTTTACGAAATTATTCCGGTCGAGTTCACGAAGTACATCTTCGATATCTTCAAGATACCAATCAGGAAAAAGCAAGGCGTGAATCGACTCAGCAGCGCCAAAATCTTTGGCTTGCGATCTCGGAACCTTATTATCACGACGCACGAGATATTCCTTATACATGTGATACAGAACAGTTTTAGCTTCCTTTGTAAGCATGAGAAATTCTCCTTTCTTTCATACTCGGCTCTGGCGGGAGCCTGTATTTCAAGTATAGGAGATAAAGTGAGGAAAGACAATGGATTATCTGTTCCAAACGGATGATCCAGACGAGAAGGAGGTGGTGTGAGAGTGGGAGAAAGTAAAAAAATAATTTAGGAAATGTAAGAAAAATGCACTTTGAAAATAAAATATAGTAGTTGGTTGAATCGAGGTAAGTTTATGGATGAAAGACTAATACAAAAAACACCAATAGTTGAAAAGGTTAATCAATCAGAAGGAGTAACTAATTATAATTGTCCTGCATGTGGAAAAAGATTATTTTCAACAAAAGATGGAAGGGCTATGGGACATAGAGAAAATTATTGCGGTAAATGTGGACAGGCACTTACATGGAAAGGGATAAAAATAGAAACTTATTGGATTGATTAAAGAAAAATTGATATGTCTTGAAGAACTTTTAAAAATGATATAAAAAATAAAACCAACTGCTATATTTAGTGGTTGTTTTTTTTGCGCCTAAAAGGTTAAATTCATTAGATTGTTTATTTCAGACAGAGGAGAAGGAGGGGGAAGTATGAAGAAGGATAAAAAAGAAAAGAAACTGTCAAAGATAACGGTTTCGGATGTGGCTCTGGTATTAGCGATATTAAACTTTTTATTTGTTCTTTCTGGAATCATTTTAGAATAGGCCGAGCCTATCGCAAATTTCCATAATAAAAGTAAGAACAGAAACAGTAACAGCGATTCAGCCTTTGATGTCGGCTTTCTTAGCTTTTTTTGATAGCAAGAGATGAGAGCGTTTCGGAAGCTTTGGCATGAGTCTCGGATGACTTAGCGATGCTTTCGGAAGAATTGGCAAGCCTTTCGGCTATTTGAGAGCGCTCTTCTGATGATATGGCAAGTTTTTCGGCTGAAGAAGCAAGTTCCTTTACGGGATCTAATTCTTTCCTGATAGAAGAGAGAATTGAGTATTCAGGGGTAAATTTATAAGGCATGATATCCGTCCTTTCATTGATTGATAAGAAAATTATACCAGAGAAAAAGGAAAAAGAACAGGAGTTAAGGACAATGCAACCCGGACAATCCGTGAGGAATAGATTTTAGAGAGGTGATGATATGGATATGGAAAAGGTCATTGAAGTATTAATCAGCCTTCTTGAAGAACAGGAGGGTGTAGAAATCAAATACGAAATTGAGAAAACCGCTTAGGCGGTCAACCAGATGGACAAGCAGGAAGGGGATGAGGTTATGTATACATACCGTGGTCATACAGGGTTTTGGCGTTGATTGAGGTACAGGATGATGAATAGGCAAAGAGGAAGGTGAAAACGTGTATATACACCAAGCAACAAAAAAAGCAGTTAAAGAAAATAAAATGATGTATCGAAAAAATGTAATGCAGATACACGGAAAAATTATAATTGGGATACTTCCGACAGACTCATATGTGACGTGCCTTATTGCAAAAATAAAAGATGGCAAGGTTGTAGATATAATGAGTCACTGGAATCCAACAAGAGACGATTTGGTGGCAAAGGATTGGGAATTGATGGACCGGCCACTTCAGAAAGAGTGGCCGGAAGATAAACTAAATCGTTTTGAAATATTCAATACATAAAGGTAGTAAGGCGATTTCGTATATCTGCCCACTTGAATAAACCACTTTGATATTGAGTAGGAAGAAGAAAAGGACATACGAGTTCTATCCGTACAAAGAGGAGGAAGATCTGAATGTACCTGTTGAGCATCTGGAAGCGAGAAGCATGGAATATGAAAAACAAAAGGTAGGTGAGGGAGATGCATCGAAGAAAACTGCGGAAATACCGGATCTTGAAAGATATCTGTGCAGTGGTCGGGGGAATTGCCGTACTGGTGATGGCCGGATCCGCTGACAGTTACAGCCAGAACATTATCTCAACGGCAGAGTTTTTGCTGTCGTTCGGGATTGCGCTGGACATGATGATAGTAGCATACATAACGCATGACTGTGTGAAAGAACGGGAGAATCATTATCTCCAGATGAGGGAACTGCGCCGGAGACATCGGCTGCAGGGCATGAAAAAGAGTGCATAGGGACGGCAATCCCAGATATGCACTCAAAAAAATAACCAACTTTATTATGACAGATAAGAAAGGAAAAAGCAAATGGAGAAACAAAGAAAATATGAACTGACCAAAGAAGACCTGGAAACACTGATCTTCTTGGCAGTAAACAGAATATGCGACCAGAAGAAAACGAGTGAGGAGAAAGAGATAGAGATTTGTGGGTACGCAGCGGAGATTACAAGAGAACTAATAGACCATCTGACGGGTGAGAACCCTTTCGATCAGGAGCAGATGGAGCTTGTAGATGCTGTTTTACATAAAAGTACAACTATCATAATCGGAATTCAAAGATGAAAAAGAATGGAAACGAAGAAAAAGAAATTCTTTGGATTGTCCGCTATGAAAACGGAGATATCGGGTGCCTGTATGGGACAAGGCAAGAGGCTGAGGAGTACGCACAGAGAGAAGCGGAAAAGAAAGGGACCGGATATTTCATTATCTGAGATAGGACAATCCGAACAGAAAGAAGAAATAGGAAATACAATACCCTCCCGGAGCCCGACAGCTCAAGGGAGGGTAAGCCATACATCTTAGACATACTCAGTATAGCATGTATGGCGGGAAAAGACAACGCAGGATTCCGGAGGGTACGGATCCGCATTTGAAACAGGGGGAAGCCAATCCCCTTTGAGACTCGATAAGGGTATTATTTCAAGGACAAGAAACCGGAGGAAAGAGGAGATGCCATACATCAAGACGACCTGCAAGGCGGGAAAGACAAAAGAGTATGAATTTTATTATTCATATCGATTTGACCAGAAAGGAGGGAGCCGGAAAAAGAAAGAGAACAGGACTCCAGAAGCACAGAGACAAGTCAACCGGAGGATGGCCGAGAAAAAACTCACCCGATTGATGAACGCCAACCTTTCCGGGGAGGATTATTACCTTACACTCAGCTACCGGAAAGAGAAGCGGCCGGATCGGGAGACATTGAACCGGGACATCCGAACACTTTTACGAAAACTGCGAAGGATCTACCGGAAACACGGAAAAGAACTGAAATACATATGGACGGCGGAAAAAGGGGAGAGGGGAGCTGCACACCTTCATATTGTTGTCAATGGGATCGATCATATATCACACATCATAAGAGATCTATGGGAAAAGGGATGGATCTGTATTAAGCCTTTGGATAAGAGCGGGCAGTACCGGAAACTGGCCGGGTATTTCATCAAGTATTCGGACAAGACCATGAAGACGGAGCAAGGATTCATCAACAAAAGATACTGTAGCAGTAAAAACCTTATCATTCCAGAACCGGAGAAAAAGAAGATCCGGGGACGGAACACCTATAACCATAAAATTGAGGTTCCGGCCGGATGGTACGTGGATAAGGAGAGCATCCGGGAGGCTTGGCACGAGATAACAGGGTATTTGTATTTTTCCTACACGCTGGTACAACTGCCGGACAACAAGGCAGACCGGGAACGGCAGAGGGAAGAATCTTATATCCTGAATCTGGAGACCGGAGAAGTGGAGATCACAGAAAGGAGGACCGACCGTGGAAAAAGCGCCAAGAATCACAAGAAAAACCTTGCGGAAACATCTGGAAGAGGTCACAGAAATTGCGTGGGAGCATGACGCGGAAGAGTCATATCGAATTGTAAAAGAAAAATGGGAGATTGGGAGCAGTAGGTCCTTCCGGGATTTCCTGAATAAAGAGCATATTACGACATATCAGAGAACGGCAGCGGAAACCATGACACTGGAAGACAAGGAAAGATTTTCCAGAGAGTGGAACAAAGCCATAGAGATGATAAAGGAGTGGAGGAGAAAGAAGTGAGAAATTACCGAGTCAAGGAACGAAAGACACCGGATGGCCGGATCCAGCTCACCGGATCGGAAGATGCGGAGCAGGAGAAGGTGGTATGCTGGGCCAAACTGATGAGCAATGCTTACCCGGACCTGGAATTGCTCTACCATGTGCCGAATGGGGGCAGCAGGAACAAAGCTGAGGCGTCCAAATTGAAACGGATGGGAGTGAGGGCAGGGGTGCCGGATTTGGTGCTCCCGGTTCCCCGCGCCGGATACGCCGGACTGTACATTGAACTAAAAGTCGGGGAGAACCGGCCAAGCAATAGCCAGAAAGACTGGCTGGAGAAATTGACGATCCAGGGCTATCAGGCGTTGGTCTGTTATGGTGGGAAGGAGGCGATCCGTGCACTGGAACAGTATGTAACAGCGCCAAAGACTATTTTGGAGATGAGGGAAGGAAGAGAAGGTGGAAATTTGTAGAAGAATTCTGGAATGGATCCGGAAACCCAGGAGAAAAGAGATGACAAAGAAGCAGGAAGAGGAAAGCGCGTGTGAAAGGGTTCCCGAAGAGAGTGAGGGGAAACCAGATGAGGAACAAGAGCTGGTGGAGGAAATAGAGTCATTCAATGATGCGCTTTCAGAAATAGGGAAAACAGCACAAGAGGCTACGGACTCATGGGATCAGTTTCACAGGGTTTGGGAGCAGGCGATAGAAGCTGTTGCGAAAAAGCTTGCGGAAAAATTTGCGAAGATCGAAAGAGAGGAAACGAATAATTGGAGGAAACTACACGGGAAACCGATGAGAAGGAGAGGTGGATGGCATGGCAGGATTTGACGTAATAGAGATGCTGAATGGAAACAGCATCCAAGCGGCGGGAGCGCGGAAATGGTATCAGGAAACGAATTATGAGGACGCGAAAGAGATCATACGGGATGAGCTGGGAAATATCCGGAACTCCTTCGTCAAGGTAGGATATTTCCTGCGGAGGATCAAAGAGACAGAAGGATATCAAGAGGATGGATATGAAACAATCTGGGATTGTGCGAAAGACCAGTTTGGGATCACCAGGACGACCGCCAGCAGATGGATGGAGATTAACCGGCGTTTCTCCGAAGGAGGATACAGTCCATATCTGGCGGAAGAATATAAGGGGTATAACAAGAGCCAGCTACAGGAGATGCTGTACCTCCCGGAGGAAAAGCTGGAAGAGGTGGATCCGGGAATGACCGCAATGGAAATCCGGGGCAGCAGGAAAGAGCCGGAAGAAAAAACACAGGAAAGTGCGGAAACGCACAGAGAAGAGTGCGAGGAAGAGGACGAGATCCCAGGACAGATGAGGGAGGAGGACTACCTGGAAGAATCAGAAGAAGTAGACACTCCAGACATAGCGGACGAAAAAACGAGTGAGATTCAGAGGATAGTAGAGGAAGAGCGGCAGCGGCAAGATAGGGAGAACCCGGATCCGGAGCGGCAGGATACAAAAGAGAAAGCATCGGTCCGGGAACAGAAAACAGAAAGCATCCTGGACACCGCAACGAAAGAAGAGGATGAAACGTATGCAAGAAAGCTCCATGTATTGAAAATGCTGGAAAAGTATTACATTTATCTGAATGAAGAGGAGATAGAGATTCTCAAAGGTATGGTACAGGATTGCAAGAGAAGAAAACAGGAGTATGCGTTGGAAGACTGTGGAACAACATCATAGAAAACAGGAAGGAGGGACAAAAAATGCAGATCGAGGGGGATCAGTGCCGGAGATGCGGGTCACTCCAGACAGAAGTCATTGAAAGAAGGTATCGGAAAAAAGTAGACAGAGTTATCCGGAGACGGAAATGCCTGGAGTGCGGATATAAGTGGAACACAGTGGAAGTCTACGCAGAAGATTGGGAGAGGATATCCAGAGCAGGACGATAATTAACCAGAACAAGAGAAAGGAGAACGAGTTGCGCGCATAATAACCGGTTTCTCCTGAGTGAATGATGACAGAAAAAGAGACCAGATTGGTAGAAGAGAACGTCCCGCTTGCGGTGTATACCGCAGGTCAGTGGATGAAGAAAGCAGTGTTGGAGTGGGAAGATGCCCTGTCGGCAGCGGAGTATGGGCTTGTCAAGGCGGCAATGAGCTTTGAAGAGGAGCGTGGCTTCTGTTTCAGCACTTATGCGGTAAGTGTCATGGAGAATGAGATCCGGATGGAGCTGAGGAAGAGGAACAGACGAAAAAAAGTCGTGTATTTTGGGGATCCGGTCAGTGGGGCAGAAGGATTGACACTGGGAGACACGATTGCAGATACCAGAGATCATTTTGGAATGTCGGAAACAGTGCATGATCTGATCCGAAACAGAGATCTTACGGAGAAAGAGCGGGAAGCGGTACTGCTTCGGTTTCAGCATCCAGAGAAGACCCAAGAGGAATGTGGCCAGATGATTGGGATTGGACGGTCTGCGTTTTCGAAGTACTTGAACAGTGCAAGGCGGAAACTGAAAAGGGTTTAAACCAGAACAAACGAAAGAAGCCAGCCTCCGGCCGGGGAAAGGGTATACCGGGCTTCTTAGAAAAATGGATAAAGAGAAAAAATCAATAGAGAGAATAAAGATGGCAAGTGAAATGAGCCTACATCACTATGGAAAACCGCTTGTTTGCACGTATAGCGGAGGGAAAGACAGTGATGTGATGCTAGAGTTGTTCAAACGATCCGGAATACCGTTTGAGGTGCATAACAGTCATACAACGGCTGATGCTCCACAGACAGTAAGTCATATACGGGAGACCTTCCGTTTACTGGAACTGGGGGGAATCACATGCGAGATCCAAATGCCTACATACAAGGGCGAGCGGACCAGCATGTGGAAATTGATACCGGAAAAACTGATGCCTCCTACACAATTAGTAAGATACTGTTGCCAGATTCTAAAAGAAAATGGGGTAAGAAACAGATATATTGCAACGGGTGTAAGGTGGGAAGAGAGTGTGAAGAGAAAGACCCGTGGAGAGTTTGAGAAAATTGGAAAGACAAGAAATGATGCAGAAAAATTCAGTACGGTAATGTTGCTGGAAGATAATATTAGCAAGAGGCGCATGACGGAATTATGTATGCAGAAAAATAGTATGGTTGTGAACCCGATTATAGACTGGACATATACGGATATTTGGGAGTATATACATTCCGAAAAAATTAAAGTATGTGATCTATATAACTGCGGATATGATCGTGTTGGATGCGTTGGTTGTCCGATGGCTGGAAAGAAACGGTATCGGGAATTCGCAGATTTTCCGAAGTATAAAAAACTTTACTTGCACGCTTTTGATAGAATGTTGAAGGAACGGGATAGGAGAGGAAAAGAGAGTAATTGGAAAAACGCGGAAGAAGTATTCGACTGGTGGATGGGAAATGATGATATACCAGGTCAAATGTTCTTAGATGAAATTTGTGGTGATGAGAATTAAATCACAACAAACGAAAGGAGAGCAGAGATGGCGAAATTATTAAACAGACCATATACGAACGAAGAAAAGATGCAGATCCTTGATACGCTGCGGGGAAACATAAACAGAATATCTGTCTCGACGGATGTCGAAGAGATTGTATGTCAGCTAAATTTTGCTGTGGATAGGCTGTCTGCGGTGGCTTATTCGAGGATTAAGGAGATCAGAGAAGGAGATCAGAGATGGAGAGATTAACAAGCAGAGATGAGAAAGGAAATCTTAATGTTGACGGAAAAGAAGTATATGCAGGATATCTGTACAATGCAGTAGCACTCCTGGAAGAATACGAAGACACCGGGCTCACCCCGGAGCAGATCATGGAGCTGAAAGAAGCAGTTCAGAAACTCGAAAGTATATTCGGAGATGAAATTACAATTAATCAGGTTATTGATTTTTTCGTTGATTTCTATATTGCACAGGGTGATCCAGACAGAGTGGAAAAAGCAGAACTGTTGACAAACGAAGAAGCTGCGAAGTGGCAGGAGCTGAAAGAGCGGGATACGGCGAGGAAACCCGTGCAAACGGAAGATGGAATGGTTTGTCCGATATGTGGTAGCAAGGCAGTTCCGTGGAGCCGGTTCTGCGATGAATGCGGACAGAGATGGTGGGAAAAGGAGGACTGACATGCAGATATTCGAAGATGAAAAGACTGACAGATTTGGAAACTATCCCATATGGATAAAGGGAAAGGATGCAAACCCACAGAAAATACATGAAGAATTATACAGGAGATACGGCGGGCAGGGGTACAAATTCGCAATAGTATTTGACTGTTCCCCAGACGAGTGGGAGGACCCGGAGAAAGAAACACCAGTATATTTTCTTGACACTATACTGGATGAACTAATCTTTTATTGCGGACTGGAAGAAGTGAGAAGGAGGTTGGATGAACTGAAATGCAGGAATTAGAGAAGATTCTGGAAGAGATTATAGAGCAATTAAAGGCAGAGGGATGCATTATAGATAATGATGCAGGACATAGAGCGGTAGATATCATCCGCAAGCACATGGATAACAATAATTTGTGCGAGAAATGCAGCCGGAGAAAATGGTATCAGATAGGATATAAAGATGGAAAGAATGACGGCTGGATTCCGGTGGAGGAAAGGATGCCGGAAGAACGTGATAGTATGTTTGCAACATTAAAAGGGACTGATAAATGGAGTAAAGGCATGTTTGAGAAAATCTCCGATGATGTAAATGTGACTGTTGAATATGAAGATGGTACTAGAAAAACAATATCTGCTTACACACTAGATGGACAGTGGAAGCTTCCGAGTAGAATACTTAAACAGAAAGTAATTGCATGGTGTCCGTGTCCGGAACCATATAAACCAAAGACACATGACAAACCGCCAGAGCATTGGCCAGAGTGGCGAACGAAGTTTTTAGGAAAGTTTGATAGGAGAATGTAAATACAGGAGGAAAATAAATGATAAAGGTAACTCATCAACGAAACAGATCAAAGGTACTCAGGAATCGGAAGAACAAAAGGTATATGAGACGGCATATGGATGTACTGAGTTACTTAAGGGAAAGGGCCAGTGATAAAAATGAGCACAAGGGATACATACCTTAAGGATTATGGACTGACATACGAAGATGGGAGACGGATCGTTGCATACTGCCGGAAAGCCAGGGACTACGATCAGAGACTGATTCTTCAGGCAGCGCAAGAAGTCTACCCGGAGATTGCACCATATCTTTTCTTAAATCTTACAACTGGGCTTGGATATGACAGGATGGGAAATATACAGATGCAGAGGAAAGATTTTCAGGGGTACAGAAGGAAAACAATAGAGACGTATAACAGGTATATGATACTGAATGGGAAACAGATTGTTTGAGGTGAAATAGTGGAATATTTAAAGAAATGTCCGAAATGCGGGAGGTATATGACACAGCATATATGATAATAAAACAACTTATACGGGAGGTGGAGCAAGTGACAGAACGGTTGACACAGAAAACAGATGAAGGAATTTTGGTTAAGGAATCTCATGGTGAAAATGTTATAAAAACTCTATATCAGTGCTATGGGGCAGAGCCATTACCAGACTATTCTAATTGTGATGAAGGATATTTAGCTATGGAAAAACTGGAAGAATATGAAACCGCAGAAGAAGATGGAAGATTGGTGGTGCTGCCGTGTGTTGTTGGAGATATTCTTCACAAACTAACAAGAGATTTTATATCTGAATACAGAGTTGTTTTTATAGAAATATCCACATGCGGCAATTTATTTTTTCACACAAAACTTATAAAGGGTATAAATGATACAGGAGAAATTTTTTCAGAAGATATGATTGGGAAAACCATATTTCTTACAAAAGAAGCTGCCGAGAAAGCATTGAAGGAGATAAAACATGAAATTTAAAGTAGGACAAAAAGTCCGGGTAAAAGATAGTTTAGCAATTAATACAAGGTATGGTAAATATCAATTTACCGCTGCTATGGCGAAGTACAGAGGGAAAACGTATTTTATTTCTGATGTAGTGCGTGATCATTACCAGTTAAGTGGATGCATGAATATGGACGGTACTTTTTATTGGTGTTTTACAGACGAAATGCTTGAACCGGCCAACTTCACTAAAGATGATCTTGAAACCGGAATGGTGGTTGAATATCGAACAGGAGATCTAAAATTAGCGATAGAGGATCATATGTACGGTTTTGGATGTTGGAATGACTTCGATCATTATGATGATAATCTTTTATGTCAAAATCGTGATGTTCAATGTTGCGATATCATGCGTGTCTATCGTGTAAAAACAAGTACTTTAAGAGATTTAAGAGAAATATTCTTGTTAGAAAATCTTGATCTTATCTGGGAACGTCACGAAGAGTCAGAGCCGGAAGCACAGGAAATGACGCTTGCTGAAATTGAAAAGGAACTTGGAAGAAAAATTAAGATTGTAAGTGAGGAGTAAGGAATTATGGAATTAAGAGATACGGTTGCAATGATGAACAGTGATGACTACCGGGAAAGATTTGTTGCAGAATATCTGCAAACAATGATTCGGTACAAAAAACTTTCTAAAATGGTAGATGACTGGAAAAATGGGAGATTAAATTTCACGCCAACATGTCCAATTAGCACATATTACATGCAGACGCGTACAATGAATGATTATCTCTCTATTTTAGAAGCAAGGGCAGCAATGGAAGACATTGTGATTGATGCTTATGAAATATAACTCAAATGGAGGATACAATCATGAGGGAAATATTAAAGAAAAAGATTACTAAGAGTGAAGTTGTACAGATGCATAGAGATAAGTGGAACTGGATTGCTGATTATATTGAGAAAGAAAATCCCGACAATTTATCAGTGGGTTAGAGAGCAAATATATGATAGAACACGGGAAGGAAGAAAATTATAATCCTTGTTGCGAGTATAATAATCAATTTAATAAATATATTAGATCATATTGTTCAATGTGTCCTATTGACTGGGAGGCTGGAGGAAGTTGGAGATGTTTAGTACGTGGCTCTTTATACATGAGAATTAGTAGTCAGAAATATTGGGAAGATCAGGTGAAAATGGCACGCCAGATTGCAAATCTTCCAGAAAGAGAAGATGATCCAAATATTTCAGAGGTTCATATTATAAAAAGGAGTAGAAAAGATGGATAAAAGACGTGTTTTAATTGTGGTTGATATGCAAAATGATTTCGTGACCGGAGTGCTAGGAACAAAAGAAGCACAGGGGATCGTAGAGAACGTAAAGACAAAAATCAAATCCTACAAAGAAAAAGGACAGGATGTAGTATTTACAAGAGATACGCATTCAGAGAATTATTTATCAACACAGGAAGGCAGGATGCTTCCAGTTCCTCATTGTGTGAAAGGAACGCATGGATGGGATTTAATTCCTGAAATTATTACAGAGTTTCATAGGTGTGGGGTTTGTGACAAACAGACTTTTGGCAGTCTCACATTAGGGACATTTGTTAAAGATAGAAAGTACGATATTGTTGAACTGATCGGAGTATGTACAGATATTTGTGTCGTATCAAATGCTCTTCTGATCAAAGCATTTAACCCGGAAGTACCAATTTATGTTGACGCATCCTGTTGCGCCGGGGTTACACCAGAGAAACATAAAGCAGCTTTAGAAACAATGAAGTCTTGCCAGATTATTGTGACAAACGAGGAGGAGAAAGCCAATGATTGTGTTGGATAATAAATTTGTGATTGATCAGAACCATTTTCCAGATGGGACACTGCGGTTATCTGTTCCAAATTGCTATCCAATGCAAATCAGTTGGTATTATGACAACGATGAAGAATTGATTACTTTAATCTATCTTGTAAAACATTTAAGGAATTCACCAGTTGGATACCCAAGTCAAATTTCTCTGTTTATGCCATATGTACCAAATGCAAGAATGGACAGAACAGAGGATAGCAAAAATGTTTTCACATTAAAGTATTTTTCAGAGATCATTAATGCCCTCAATTTCGAATGCGTAGTAATTGCGGATCCGCATTCAACGGTAACTACATCTTTATTTGATCGAGTAATAGTTGTTCCTCAACTTAGTCTACTTAGCAACGCAATAGTTGAAATATCTGAAGAAAGTTCAGAGGAAAGCTTTACAATTTTTTATCCAGATGCCGGTAGTGTGAAAAGATATTCTGGGGCTATCAAGGAACCATATGTTTTCGGAAATAAAGTAAGAGACTGGGACACCGGTGAAATAAAAGGTCTGGATGTGATTGGTGATATGGAAAGAATCAAAGATCATAATATCCTGATTGTAGATGATATCTGCTCTAAAGGTGGAACATTTTATTATTCTGCGAAGAAATTGAAAGAGTTAGGGGCAAAAGATATTTACTTGTATGTTACTCATTGCGAAAATACGGTGTTGCAGGGCGAATTGATTGGAAGTGGATTGGTAACACGAATTTTTACTACAGATTCTATTTATACAGCGGAACATGAGCTGATTAAAATAGTAAGACGTTTCCGTATTCTTAATGACAAAGAGGTGAAAATAAATGCTTAAACCACATATTTTATTATTATCTGATACTTATAAACAGGTACATGATAGGATGTACCCGGATGGACTGACACAGCTTGTTTCTTATTGGACTCCGAGAAAATCTATGTTTAATTATATTGATCGGATGGTATTTTTCGGGTTGCAGGAGTTTATTTCTAAATATCTTGTAGAGGCATTCAATGAGTTTTTTAGTACTGATTGGTCCATTATTAAAAGAGAGTATGAAACTTATATGGATACTCAGATCGGACGTAAAAACTATGATATACAGAAAATTCATGATTTACATGAACTTGGATGGGTTCCGTTGCTTATCAAGTCGTTACCAGAAGGAACATTGGTCGATATGGGGGTTCCATGTATCGAGATTACAAATACTCATCCGGATTTTGCATGGCTTGTCCAGTGGATTGAATGTATTTTACAGGTAGAACTTTGGAAGATGTGCTGCCATGCGACAATTGGGCATGAATACTTTAAGGTCGCAAAATATTATTATGACAAAACGACAGATGGCGCAGACCCAGCGATGGCAATGGCAGATTTTGGTATGAGAGGAATGTCTTGTCTTGATGAAGCAGTAAGAGCTTCGGCTTCCTGGCTGTTATCATTCAATAAAACAAGTACGATTCCAGCATTAAAATACTTAGATTACTATTACGGAAGGAATAAGTGCGAAGAAAAAATTGGAATCGGAGCGGTTTCTACGGAGCATAGCGTTATGGGTGCAAACTATGCGGTTGACGGAGACGAAATCACTTTTATTAAAAAGTTGCTTACAGAACTATATCCGGACACTTCTTTCTCGATGGTTTCCGATACATATAATTACTGGAATTTGGTGGACAACCTGTTACCGCAGTGCCGAGAAGAGATTATGAATCATAACGGGAAACTTTTGATCCGGCCGGATAGCGGGGATATCGTAGAGATATCTGTAAAGACAGTCCAGAAGTTATGGGATATGTTCGGCAGAAGCATCAACGAAAAAGGATATAAAGAATTGGACCCGCATATCGGAATTATCTATGGCGACGGATGCACATTAGATCGAGTAAAAGAAATATGGAGGCAGTTGGAAGAATTAGAATTTGCTGCTAACTGTATTACGTTTGGAGTAGGAGCATTTTGTTTTACAGCATTGAATGAAGATGGGAAAATGGTGATTTTGACAAGAGATACTTTTGGAATTGCGATGAAAGCTACTTATGGAGTCATTAATGGCAAAGAGTATTTCATCTATAAAGATCCAAAAACAGATACAGATCATCTGAAAAAATCACACAAAGGATGTTGCCGGGTTTATAGAGAAGATGGTCAGTTGAAATGTGAAGACGAATTGTATGGATTGTCGGACGATACTTTATTACAGACGGTATTCTACGACGGGCAGATTATGAAATGGGAGACTATTGAAGACATCCGTAAAAGATTGAAAGGAGAATGCAAATGATTCGTGTAATCGATGGAGATCTTTTTACGACAGATGCAAGATTTATTGTTCACCAGGTAAACTGCAAAGGAGTTATGGGATCGGGCGTGGCCAAGCAGGTCAGAAATAAATATCCGCATGTATTCGTTGAATATAAAAAGGCATGTTCAGAAGAGATGCTTGGAAAGATTCAGGTGGTTCCATGCAATCCTAAGATATTGCATTTATGTAAAGATAATCATTGTGGAAGTGTAAATATATCATATCCGCAGCAATTCATTGTTAATGCATTTGCGCAAGGTTCTTATGGGTTTGACGGGAAACAATATACAGATTTGAATGCTTTAGAGAAGTGTTTTAAATCAATTCAAGCTCTTACACATGAAAAGAACAATAATAATGGAGCTACGATTGCAATGCCGTGGAAGATAGGAAGTTGTAGAGGTGGAGCAGATTGGAATACGGTATATAAAATGATTGATGATATATTCAGTAAAAATCAAGTAGAATTATGGAGGTTGGACAATGTATAAATTTAATGCAAAGCAGACAACAAATAATATTATTAACTGGATTCAGGATTGGTTTTCTGAAAATGGGCCGGATTGCAAGGCGGTTATCGGGATTTCCGGCGGTAAAGATTCGAGTATCGTTGCTGCTCTGTGTGTAGAAGCACTTGGGAAAGATAGGGTGTACGGAGTCTTAATGCCGAATGGAGTGCAAAACGATATTGATGTTGCATCCAGATTATGCAAGTTTTTAGGGATTGACTATGGTATTTTCGACATTAGCGGGGCGGTAGATTCGATCCGGAGGAAAGTAAAGACGGCGCTTGATGATCATTGGAGTGTTCAGTCGTCTATCAATCTTCCGGCGAGAATTCGCATGGCAACATTATATGCGGTGTCCCAGACAGTCGGAGGACGTGTGGCAAACACATGCAACTTATCTGAAGAATGGGTTGGTTATAGTACCAGATGGGGTGATTCCGTTGGAGATTTCAGTCCTTTAATGGATCTTACGGTAACGGAAGTCAAAAAAATTGGATATGTGCTGGGACTTCCGGAAGAGTTTATTGAAAAAGTGCCGGCTGATGGGTTGTGCGGTAAAACAGACGAAGAAAACCTTGGATTTACATATGCAGTGTTGGATCAGTATATTCGGACTGGTATCTGTAAAGATCTGGATGTGCGTAAGAAAATTGATGATTTACATGAGAAAACAGGATTCAAAAGGATGCCGATTCCTTGTTTTGAGGATGCGGTATAGGAAATCACGGGATCAGAAGAGGAGTGGTGCATCAATGAAATACAAAGTAGGAGATCGAGTCAAAATTAAATCCTGGGAGCAAATGGCGGAAGAATACGGTGTGAGAAAAACTAAAGAAGGAACCGAATATATCGCCAATCCTGGTTATCATTTTCTAGAGGAAATGAAATATTATTGTGGGAAGATAATGGAAATCAGAAAGAAATGTGATATGGGTTACAGCATGCAAGATACGGGGTATGTATGGACAGATGAAATGATTGTGCATAAAATGCTTCCAAATGATGCCACCTATAATGATTTAGAGTCGGATATGTTAATTACTTATAAATCGGGAGCTAGGTTTTTTGTTACCATACTTAATGGTAAGAAATGTCTGATAGGAGAAAACTGCATAGTTTCTTATGTTCCGGCAACGGCAACTAAATTGAACGATGATCAGGTTAAAAAGGTTGAACGAGTTACACAAATAGGAACCATGAGGTCAATTTTGAATCCTAAAAATTCTTATGTCACTTGGAAAGCCCCAAAAGAAATGACGGTTGAGGAAGCAGAAGAGAAATTAAAAGAAATACTAAAAGTTCCTGTTCATATCAAAATCAATTCCTAATAAAGATGGAATTTATTATTTTTTTTGACTCGTTATTGTTCTAAATGTTATAGCAAATATGAAATAAGGTGAGAGTATGGGCTATTTGTTTGACTGTTTTGGACTGATCGTTTTACTTGGGATAGCAATATGTTTTCTACTTTTTTGTTTTGGAGTTGTTTTATATCTTGGGAAACTGATTTCATTACTGCTGGGTTTCCCGAATTCATTGGCAAAAAGTGGGATGATTTGATGGAATTATAGAAGAGGAGGAGATAGAAATGTACTGCGGATATGTAGTAACATTAAATAATTTAAGAAAACATTCAAATGCTAATAGGTTACAGTGTGCGGAAATATTTGGATGTAATGTGATTGTAGATTTATCGTATCACGAAGGGCAGACAGTTGTTTATTTTCCTGTAGATGGACAGCTTTCAGAAGAGTTTGCAGAAAAGAATAACTTAGTCCGCAAAAAGGATGAAAATGGAAATAATGTAGGAGGGTATTTAGACCCCAATAAAAGAAATATTACAGCATTGAAATTAAGAGGAGAGAAGTCTGATGGTTTGGTTTTACCGATTGAATCATTAAGTGAGTGGACAGATATTACAAAATTGAAAAACGGAGATCAGATCTCTATTCTGAATGGATATGTAATTTGTCAAAAATATATTCCACAAATGAAAGGCAAAAGTGAGAACTATGGCAAATCAAAAAAGACTCAATCGAAGACTAATTATGAATTCTTTGCAGAGCATAAAGACACGGAGCAGTTAGCTTATAATAAGGAAGCCTTTAAGTTAGGAGATATTATTTATATCACTCGAAAGCTACATGGAACATCAGGGAGAACAATGAATACAACGAAAGTCTATAAAAAAATAAATAGACTAAGAAGTTTTTTCCAGTTGCCGCCAAAGATTCAAAAAGAGAAAGCAGTGATTACAGGTACAAGACGAGTAGTATTAGAAAATATCGATGATACTACTGGTTACTATTCTGATAATCGCTTTCGTAAAAAATGGCATGAGCTATTGAAAGATAAGCTGCCAGAAGGAATGGAAGTATTTTATGAAATCGTTGGTTATGTAAATGAGACTACTCCAATTATGGGAACAGCATCGAACAAAAAAGTAAAAGATAAAGAATTCTCTAAAAAATTTGGTCCAACAACACTTTTTTCTTATGGATGTAATCCCGGAGAATGTGAAATGTATGTGTACCGAATGACTATGACCACCCCGGAGGGAACTGTAATCGAATTACCTTGGGAACAGGTGGAAAACTGGTGTGAACGCTTGGGTTTGAAGCATGTTCCTGATTTAGAAAAATTTATGTATACAACATGGGAAGACTTGCAGCAGAGAGTGCATAAATATATTGACAACATGCCAGTAGATGAAATCGGAAAAACACATATTGCAGAAGGAGTTGTGGTTAGAATAGATAATCGTCCTTCATTTACTGCTTTTAAAGAAAAAACCTTTGAATTTAAGGTGATTGAAGGAATTATTAAAGATGAAGCAGAAGTACCAGATATAGAAGAAGCAGAGGAGTTGATTGTAAATGGGAAAGAAAAATCTTTTTGACGACATCTTTGGATATTTTTTAGGGGAGTATAACGATTCATATCAGAATAAAGATAACACATCTTTCGATATTGCATTACGAAAACATCAGTACGAAGAAAGATTAGATGAGATGTGGCAAATTATCCCTTATAACTCGAAGCAGATTGTCGAATACAATAAGCAGGTAGATATGATTAAAGGCACTGGTTATAAAATACTTCGGAACAGTTATGGTAAACATAAAATCGTAAGACGTAATTAGGAGAAAATATATGGAATGTTATGAACTTTCACTGACTCCAAACTATGTAAAAGATTGGGAGTTTTTAGATGCAGTTAGAGAGCTGATACAAAATGGAATAGATCAGGAGACCAAGTATTCGGAAAAGAGCTTTTCTTTGGAATACGATTCAAAATCACGTACTCTGAGATTCATTAATGCAAACACAAAACTAAATATTAATACGTTGCTTTTAGGTCGAACCAGTAAAAGTGACGATAATGAAACGATTGGACAATTTGGCGAAGGTTATAAGATTGCAGCTTTAGTATTGACCCGGCTGGGAAAGGCGTTTGTGATCCGAAACCAGTATAAGAATGAGGTTTGGGCAGCCAGATTTAAAAATAGTGCAAAATGGCGAGAAAAGATATTGGCATTTTATATTGAGAAAGAGCCATGTCAACACGATGATTTAGTAATCGAGGTTGGTAACGTATCTTATAAAGAATATGAAGACATTTCCGATATGTGGCTTAACTTTGGAGAATGGGAGTATGACAAGATAGATACTTCATATGGAGAAATTCTGACGGAAGACGAATTGAAAGGGGATATCTATATCGAAGGTCTAAAAGTTTGCTGCAACGAAGAATTTCATTATGGATATAACTTCAAGTCAAAATATATCCAATTAGAACGGGATCGAAAAACATGCAGATCTTGGGATGCTAAATTGTATACTTCAAAAATGTTGTTAGAGGCTATGCTTCACGGTGAAATCAAATTTGAAAAAATATCAGAAATGATTAAAACTGATGTAGGTGATATTGCAGATATGGAGTATGTAGATCAAGGAAATATTCAGAATGAATTAATCAGAATGTTTGATTCAGAAAATCGAATTCGTAATTCCATCCCTGTTTCTTCTCAGTCGGAAATTCAGTTAGTGAAGAGATTAGGTGGGAACCCTGTTGTTGTTCCGTATCGAACCTCAAGAATGTTGAAAGAGGAAACAGATCGCCGCATTAAAGAATTAGTGAAAAGTCCGGTTTTTGTACAAGAATCTCCAGCGGAAAAGCTAGAAATTTGGCTTATGAGATATAAAACAAGTTTGTGTATTGATGCAATTGAAGAACTAGAATCAATTATTAAAAGCTTGAAATAGATGGATGCCGCAATCCCATTGGCTTTAGATAATGGGTAGTTCACATAGGGGTAGAAATAAACGAGTTTCTTCCTATTTATAATAGGGACAAAATAAGGAGACAGGAAATGCTGAATCTACAACAACAGAATATTGTACAGGAAAATCATCAGTTAATTTATCATGTATTACATAAGACGATATACCGTTCATCAAAATTGGATGATTACTATGGATATGCTGCTGTAGGATTGTGTAAAGCAGCCGAAAGTTATGATTCTGGAAAAGGAACATTTACTACATACGCATTTCATTTGATGCAAAACGAAATTCGCATGGAAGCTCGGCGGGAGAAGAGAAGAACCAATGATAATAATTTATGGTCTTTAGAACAAATGGAATGTGAAGATCCTGTAGATGAACGTGATTGTCTATCTGAAATTGAGGAAATGTATGATTTTGGGTGGATTTTCGATGACGATGAAAAAAAACGAAAAAAAATGATATTCACATACATAATCAGGAAAATCGAGCATATAGTAAGTCAAAGGGAAAGAGAGATGCTGAAAATGCTGATTGACGGAAAGACACAAACAGAAATTGGACAAGCATTTCAGATCACTCAATCGCAAGTTTCTCGGAATGTCAAGAAGCTGAAAACAAAAGTTATGAATGCACTAAGAGAGGAGTGATTTACATATGAAATTTAAAAATGCATGGAATGCTGAATATGCAACTGAAAAGGTGAATGTAGCTCCGATGGGAGAAACGCCAGTATGGAGAACAAGAACATTTCAGGTAAGACCTGGTTTAAAGAACAGGAAATTTGCGAAGTGGGATAAACTTCTTCGTAAGACAAAGAAATCAAAACCTGCAGTAGTCAATGGCAAGGTACTGTGGGGTTCCAGTAAATAAAGCTTTCAAGTGTGGCAGCTTGAAAGTTTGATAAAAAAGCAAAACATCAAAATTCCAAAATTAATTTTTACAACTGAATATTAGGAGGAAATTCACATGGAAATATCAATGAACCCTTACGGAACTGGTGCATGTACGATTAGTTCGGATAAGTATCATAAGGCGTATTGTTGTTCTGCAGAGCATGATTGGGGTGTTGCGATAGAACGATTATTAAGTAGACCATCTTTTCGAGTTATTACGTCACCGTACCAATTACGAGTTTCTGACATTACCGAGATCAAAGTTTTTGATGGTAATAGAGCGATGATGGTAACTATCAAAACCACGGATGGAGAAGAGAAACAGGTCAAAGCAGTATGTTCTTCCGAAGATACATTTGATTTACGAAAAGGAGTTTTTATTGCTCTGGCAAAATATATAGCTCCGGATGACAGTATGACTCCTGAAGGATATGAGTTCTTGGCGAAATGTACGACATACTACAAAGACTGGTCAAAATTGGTTGATAAGGCAATCCGGCAGTATAAAAAGTCCTGCAAAGAAGCTGAGAAAAAGGCAAAGATCCAGCAGGAAGAAAAGGAAAAAGAGGTAGAGCGACGGGCAAAAAACTTCGCCAAAGTACAAGCTAAAAAGCAAGCAAAGAAAGATGAATTTGTACAGGCTGTTGCTAATGCAATTCGTATTTCTTTTAGTAAGGCAAAGAATACTACCGGAAAAGAGGAAGGAGGAAACGTATCATATCATAAAAAAAATCGCTATAAAGCCGGAGATCGAGTTCTTGTTAAAAAATGGGATGATATGGTTGCTGAATATGGTTTGGATGAGGATGGAGATATTAATACATCGCCAGTGTTTGTACGTACTATGAAGGAGTATTGCGGTAAAATTATGACCATATCTGAGAGTTCAGAAAATGGAATATATGATTTGGTCGAGGATGAAACCGGATGGAGATGGGGTAACGAGATGTTCAATGGTGCCGAACAGGAGTAGATAGATAAATTTCAAAGTTAAAAGTTTAGGAGGAAAGATCATGGCAACAACAGAAAAAATGACAATACATAAGGCATTAGCAGAACTGAAAGTGTTGGATAAGAGGATTGTAGCAAGCGTCAGCACACAGTTTTGTGTTGCAAACAAACATTCCAATGATAAGATTTCTGGGATTACAGTGAGCGATTGGAAGGATATTGTAAAAGCGAATTACCAGAAAGTAAACGACTTGATTCACAGGAACGAAGCGATTAAAAGACAGGTTACTCTTTCAAACGCTATCACAAAAGTAAAAATCGGAGAAGATGAATATACGGTCGCAGAAGCAATTTGGATGAAAAATCATGGGATGGATGCATATAAGTTGCTGCTTCGGACACTTCAGAAACAGTACGGAGAAGCAAAAGTTCAGTGTGAACGGGAAAATGGAGAATCCCTTGAGAAACGTGCTGACGAATATGTATTTGGATTATTCGGTTCCAAAGAAAAAGCAGCAGGAGATGAGATCGAAAATCTCCGTAAAACATTCATTGAAGCTCAGCAGTACGAAATTGTTGATCCTATCAAAATTGCTGATGAGATTCAGTACTTAGAAGAAAAAATTTCTTCTTTTGAATCAGATGTAGATGCTGCACTTTCCGTAAGCAACGCAACTACAGAGATCGAAATTACTTATTAAATAAGAAAATTTGCGCTGTATATCGAAAACTTGAAACTACAGTTCTCATATCTTTTTCTGGTCGAGGCTTCGATAGGAGTAAGAATATAAAAGAAAACTTCGACAATCATACGGCTAATATGATGAAAATATGTTCCGAATTTTAATCGGGTTTATACTACAAATTGAAAATCAATTAAAGCCATTTAGAGTAATTTGGTTTAAAAGATTTCCAAGGTATGACTGCAAAGATTAAGGACTAAAGATCAGTCATTAAGATTCAAATTTCAAAGTTTTTGATTATATCATAAGTTCAAATAATAAGGATCAAATAAAACAAGTTTTATAAAATCCTTGATTTAAGGTTTCTGTATAACTGTACTGGCATCAAGTGATCCTCAAGGCTGATATACAGCGTATTATTTAACAGTGTATTACAATAGAATATTACGTTTTGTTACAAATTTTTGTGTCACGGCGATCCTGATGGGTCGCCACATAGATCGGTAGTTTAAAGAAAAATAGGCATAGTTATTTGTACCCATTTCATTTGTAGTCCCCTCTCTTCTTTCTTGTGCCAGATGGAGGTTCAACTCCTCCCCGATCTTTTCCTCTTAATGAGGAATTTCTTGCATAAATATTTCTCTTTTTAGTTCACTCCAGACCGGAAGCAATATAGAATTGTAACGGTCTGGAATCCAGGCCCATAGTGTAACGGCAACACACGAGACTTTGACTCTCGTATTACAGGTTCGAGTCCTGTTGGGCTTGTGTGTCCGGGTCGCTCCCGGATAGCAGGTAGCATTGAGGTCCCTGCCCTGCGAAAATAAAAATGATATAGGTGTTGCTTGTAGTACGAGCCTTAAATGTCGGCGGACAGCCTGTATAAACCTCCAAGGGTCGGTAGTTCAAATGGTAGAATATCAGACTCCAAATCTGGGAGATAAGGGTTCGAATCCTTTCCGGCCTGCTTTGCAATTATTCGGATGGTCGACACATCGGTAGCACAATAAGATGTGACAGGTGATTGCAAATTAAAAACCTCTTTACGATTTGCTCAGAAATAATTGTGGTGATATTGGATGGCTGTGAACCGATAAGGCAAGAGCAAAGCCAGCGGGTGAGAAGTCCAAGTCCGACAAGTTTTGAGAGGTAGCTTGTCATTCGCCTATCTGCCAAGCGCAGAAAAGGTTTCTTGGATCGTTTTGGCGGTTCATGCATGACAAACGTAAGCAGAAATGCTCTAGTCGAGTCTCCGTAAAAATCGGACGGGCTGATAGACCGATAGCACTATTATTTAAAAGTGGATAGTGGAGGAATAGGTAAACTCTAAGATCGGTACAGATAGGTTGGGACACCGGTTCGACTCCGGCGTGGTGCGTGATTTTTCATAGGAAATGAAGTAATTTCGTTGCACAGTGGTTCCGTTTGGCAATAATCTCAACTATGTGTGGTGCAAATCCACACCTATCTATTTGGCTTTGTGTGCTGAGCCGGTAATCAATACACGGTTAGGATTTAGCTCAGTCGGTTAGAGCGACTAATGGAAACAGGTGATTGTCCCATGTTCAAGTCCTGGAATCCTAATACATTAATGAAAAGGAAGGGGATTAATATGGAAACTTAAGAATAACTGGAGCAGATTCGTTGATTATTTATGGGAGATGTCATGTTGATAGTATAGAAAATAGGGGTGTAACTTATGAGAAGCAGTATTAGAGCATTTTCGGATGAAAGATATGATTATTATGAGCTGATGCAAGATTTGGGTGGAATTGTTCCAAAAGGAGCGATTTTTATTCACGACACAGATGATACTGAGAATGGTTCTATAACGGAAGGCTGCCTGAAGCTTTGCTGGACACCAGATGGCAACGTGTATTTGGACCGAACAAACGGAATTTGCGGAGGAACAGTAATTTTTCATGCTCAATTTACTAAATCTGATATGTTCAGAAAGGTTAAAAGCAAAAATACATCTATTGCAGAGAATGTAATAAATATTTTGGAAAAATGTATAAACGATATAAAGGAATGTACTACGAATTAACCTACAATGGTGACAAAAATGAACTGTACTTTAATGCTTATAAAAAATGGGAAAACATCAAATTTGAGATTTAGGAGGTATTTTCGTGAATATTACACCAGATGGGGCATATAAACTGATTTTGAAATTAGAGAACGATAAAAAATCTCTGATCGAAAGGATGGACAAAGTATCGACTTTTGTGGTGGCAGTGTCAGAAGGAGATCCGGAAGAGCTGCGACCGGACTTTGATCTGAAATCCACGGTAGAAGAGATTAAGCAGATCGAAGAGAAAATCATTAAGATTAAGCATCAGAGAAATCTTTTCAATGTAACGACAGTGTTGCCAGATACAGAGATGACAATCGATGAAGCGCTGGTGAAGATGGCAGTTTTAAATCGGGAATATTCCAGATATGTTGCTATGGGAAGAGCGGAGTATAAAGAAAGAGTCGCAGCTTTTGGAAATAATAAGGTTGAGATTGAATACCGGTACACTAATTATCCGATTGAGGTGGCAAAGAAAATAGGCGATCAGATGTATGCGGAATTACAGAAAATACAGACAGAATTAAACCGGGTCAATAGTACTTATACTTTCGAGATTCCAGACGATATGTAGATAATCCTTTCCGAATTATAAGATAAATGGATTATATTAATGCATATAGGGCAAGTATGGGTGTAAAAGATATTGTTCAATGTCGTGGAGAGAGCTTATGAGTGTTATTCGTTATTTGTATAGTTCATAGTTGCTTTTTTTAGATCAAATAATTTACATCAATTCATTTGTTTTGTAATTAAAAACTATTGGCACCAAGTTCGGTTAGAGGTGCAATAGAAAGAATGGAGTTGAATTAAAATGATTTATTTGTTTACGCATACAGATCTTGATGGTGTCGGATGTGCGATACTGACAAAGTTGTTCTTTGCAGATGAACCTTGTATTACATATTGTGATTATGGAGATATTGACCACAAAGTAAAGACATTATTAGATAATGTAGAGATTTTACAGCCGGAAGATAAAATCTTCATAACAGACATCAGCATCTCAAAAGAGTTAGCAAAGAGGATTGAAGCGTCTTCTCTCGAGTGTGAAATCAAATTGTTTGATCACCATGCGACAGCGGAGCCGTTAAATAAATTCCCGTGGTGCAAAGTAAGAACAACTGATGAAGAAGACAATGATTTAACCTGCGGAACCAAGATGTTTTATGACTATCTAGTGCATCGATATGAAGACTTATATAAAGATTCTCTGTGTGACTTCGTGGATTTTGTCCGGCAATGGGACACTTGGGCATGGAAAAATACGGGAGAACGGGGAAGAGCAGCAAAATACATGAATGATTTGTTGGATATTCGTGGAAGATATGACTTTATTAATCACTTTGTTCATCAATTCCAAACAAAAGGATATTGCTATTATGATGAAATTGATAAGATGCTTTTAGAGATGCGCCAAAGAGAGATTAAGGAGTATATCCAAGAGAAATCACGGCAAATGTTGAATCTTCATATTGCTGCATACAGTGTAGGAATTGTATTTGCAGATCGTTTTATCAGTGAATTGGGAAATCAATTGTGTGAACTTCACCCGGAGATTGACTTTGTTGCTATTATTGATATTGCAAATCAAAAAGTTTCTTACCGAACAATCCGTAACGATATCAATTTAGGAGTGTTTGCTCAACATTATGGCGGAGGTGGACACCCGAAAGCAGCAGGATCACAATTTACAGAAGATGTATTAAAAGAGACTATTGAGAAAATTTTCGACTACTAAATTGTAGCTGGCAACTGCGATTTAGAGATAAGCAAAACATCAATATCAACTATATTTCATTATTTTTACAACTGAAGAAAGGGAAATGAGATGTATATTATTGAGACGCATTGTTCGCTAAATAGCGATGGTACGATTGCAGACCATGAATCTCGCATTATAAAGATTCCGAATTGGGAAGAGTATGTTCGTCTTTTTCATCAATATGATGGGAAGAAGTGCGGATATTATCCTGCGACAAAGCATGGATATGTTTTAGGTGATGATTGGAGCATTCTCATGTGTGAGAGTAACAAAGTATCTTTGCGGGCGTATATTGAGCGTTGGTGTCAGGATCATTATGAATCTTATATCGTAATGGCTTCAGTGTTAGAGGAAATTGATCCGTCGTAGTCGTGCTATTTATTTTTTACTATGCTATTCTATTTGTTCTATAACGATAAAACTAGCATTTTAAGGATATTTTTTTGAGGGTATTTTCGGATACCTGTGGATATTTTAAACCCAAAATACCGTTTACATAGTTGATTTATAGAGCGGTTCTATGCCCCACTTACTAGCTGTAAGTGTTCACATAGATCAAAAAATTAAGAAAAAGGAGTTGAAGAGAGTGGCGTGTAATTAGTGAAGCAAGAGAATTACAAATATCGCATAGGAGACGAAATTAAAAGTGGTAATTTCCATGGAATCATTTTAGATACACGTCGGAATAAAGATGGCAGAAAATCTTATAAGTACAAGTGTTTGAAATGTGGATATGATCAAGGAGAAAAAACAGAGATATCTATAGAAAAAGGGTTCGGATGTCTGTGTTGTGCTAATAGGGTCGTAGTAAAAGGTATCAATGATATACCTACTACAGATCCATGGATGGTGAAATTCTTCCAAGGAGGATATGAAGAAGCATCGAAATATTCTAGGAGCTGCGGTAAATTGATTACTCCTATTTGCCCATATTGTGGTAGGACAGTAACTAGGCAAACCGTTAATAGTCTTTATCGTCACAATGGAGTTTCATGTGTCTGTAAAGACGGCATCAGTTTCCCGAATAAAGTAATTTATTTTCTTATGGAACAGTTATTGAAACACAATAAAATTTCGCATTTCCAAAGAGAATATCGGATTCCTTCTCATAGTAAATGGTTCGATATGTATTTTGAGAAAAATCAAAATAAATATTTTATCGAAATGGATGGAGGAATCGGGCATGGAGACATCATTAAAAAACATCAAAAGAATAAAGATAAAAATTTCAAATTTTATCCTGTTAGTATGTTCAGGAATGATGTGATAAAAGATCGCATTGCCGAAGAAATGCAAATTCCATTGATCAGAATTGATTGCTATTATTCGGATTTTTCATATATTAAAACTCAAATATTAAGATCTGATTTGAACTACATAGTAAATTTGCAGGACATCGATTGGGATACTGTTGAAGAATGTAGCTATTCCAATTTAGTAAAGAAAGTATGTGAGTTTAAAAAAGAAAATCCAGAAGCTTTTGTTAAAGATGCTGTTTCAAAATTTCATTTGAGTGCTGAAACCATCAGGACTTATTGGGATAGAGGAAATCGATTAGGCTGGTGCCAATTTGATCGGGAATCTGAACATACTAGAAGTAGACATGCACGAACATATTACGGGCAAAGTTGTCCTATCATCATGACGAATACTGCAACCGGAGCAATATTCTCTTTTGATTCAGTAGCAGATTTTATACGAAAAAATGATCAGTACTTTTCAATTCCATTGACACGGAAAAGGGTACAAAACTTGTTTAAGAAAAACAATGATTCCATAGAAAACTATGAAGGTTACACGATACAAAAATTAAGGAGGAATTGTGATGGCGTTTGTAAAAGCCGTTAGGGAAAAAGTGTATTTAAAAGCTCTTCTGACAGGAGCAAGCGGAAGTGGAAAGTCACAGTCGGCATTGGAACTGGCGACAGGTATTGCAAATAAATGTGGTAGCGGAATTGCATATATCGGAACTGAAGGAGATCGAGACAAGTTATATGCGCAAGCAAAATCTAAGCATGGAGATTACATGTTTGAATATGACTTGTTACAGTTAAGTAATCCATTTACAACAGATAAATTCATTGCAGCTATTGATGAAGCTGTTGGCGCAGGTTACAAGATTATCATTGTTGATAGCTTATCAGCAGAATGGCAGTGGTTAAATGAAACACATCAGAAAATGCCAGGAAACAGTTTTACAAACTGGGGCAAGCTAAAACCAAAGCATAGAGAATTAGTAGAAAAAATCCTAATGGCCCCAGCACATATTATTTGTTGTGCGAGAGGAAAGGATGAATGGGTTCTGGAAGAGAAGAACGGAAAACAGGTTCCAAGAAAAGTTGGACTTGGATCACAGGCCGATAAAGATACTTCTTACGAAATGATGTTATCTATTCAGATCGATCAGGACACACATATTGCTCATGCGGATAAAGACAATACCGGATTATGGGATGAAAATAGATATACCGTAATCGAAGCAAAAGACGGAGAAGCATTATATACATGGTGCGAAAACGGAAAGATGCCTGAAATAAAAGCACCTGAGATTCAGAAGGATGTTAGTGTCGATCCCGCAGAATTATTGAAGTCCGTAAAGGCAGAAATTATTCAGTACTGTAATGATCTTGGCGGAACAAAAAATCCAGATCTGATGGCAGCATTAAAAGCCGTTGTTCCGAGTGGAAATCCGAATGCAATTCGAGATTACGATAAGGCAACGGAGCTTCTGTCAACATTAAAAGGCATGAAACCACTTGAGTAGGAGGAGAAAATAGATGAATAAAATACTGTTAATGGGACGACTCACACGAGATCCTGAAGTGAGATATACACAGGGAGAATCCGCAACATCTGTAGCAAGATATACACTTGCTGTTGATCGCAGATTTAAAAGAGAAGGAGAACAAACAGCCGATTTTATTAATTGTGTAACCTTTGGAAAAGGCGCTGAGTTTGCAGAAAAATATCTGCGTCAGGGAACCAAGATTCTTATTGTTGGACGTATCCAGACTGGAAGCTACACGAACAGAGACGGTGTAAAAGTATATACGACAGATGTAGTAGTTGAAGAGCAGGAGTTTGCAGAGAGCAAGAGCGCGAGTGAAGAAAATCAGAGCCGTTATCAGGCAAGCCCAGTTCCACCGGCACCGCAGGAACCAAGTGTGGATACGGGTGATGGATTTATGAACATCCCGGATGGAATTGATGAGGAATTACCATTTAATTAAGGAGGAAGAGGGGCGTTATGCCCCTCACAATATAAATGAATACAGATACAAGAAAATGTCGATATAAGTTTTGCTCGCATTCAACTCGGGACGTTCCGGTATCTGAAGCAGTAAAGGAAAAGACTTCTTATTATCATGCGGATTGCTACCAAACAAAAGAAGATATTAAGGAGATTATCCGTTTATTTACTGAACATATTGATCCCCATCCGATTTACGCTCAGTTGCAGAAAGTGATTCAGACTATTGTATTTCAACATAAAGTTCCAAGTGATTATCTATTGTTTGGGATGCAGTATTACATTGAACATCGTATCCCGCTCAATCATCCTCAAGGGATGTATTATATTGTGAAAAGCGGAGAAGTGAAGAAAGCATACAATTTGCAGAGTAAAAAGAAAGCAAATCGTGTGGCTGAGATTTCTACGGGGAATGAGGAAGTAGTATTTGAGCATAAACCGGTTAAGGCAAAAACAATTGAGAACATAATGGAAGGGTGAAATGTTTGAAAAAGGATACTTCTTTGATTTCAGATAATCAAGCGGAAGCAGGAGTGATCGCAACACTGGTTCATCATCCAGAATTCATTCTTCATACAGACTATCTCAAGCCTTCCTATTTCTATAATGTAGAAAATGGCTGTATCTATTGGGCGATTTCAGAGCTTTATAAGAACGGTGTTGACAATATCGATGCCATGAATATTACAAATATGCTGAATTCAAACCGGGCAGTCAAGAAGCAGATAGAATCTCATAATCTAACTAACATGCAAGAATTCATTGATATGAGCCAATATGCATGTAGAGATACTTTTGATGAATACAAACTACTCGTGAAAAATGTAGTAACAATGTCATTTAAAAGGGATCTTAATCGAGTGGCAAATGAGATTCAATCAATGTGCTTTAATGAAAAGGCCGATTTATCACAGGTAAATCAGACGGTTAATAAGAAAATTAATCATCTGACAGAACAATATGTAACGACAAATGAAGTGGAGATGTTCGGTACAAAAGTAGATAGTCTTTGGCAAGAAGTTCGTGATCGTTGTACAGACAGTGGTATCTATGGAATCCCATCGAAATTTGAGCATTTGAACGAATATCTGACATATGAACCGGGGGAATTGGTACTTCTTAAAGCTAGGATGAAAAAGGGAAAATCTGCATTTTTTCTGAATGAAGCAATGCATAAACTCAAGAACAGGGTCCCGACCCTGTATTTAGATACAGAAATGAAAGATCGATTGTTTTATGAGCGTATGTTAGCAAACCTTACAGGAATTGAAGTTAAGCGAATTAAGCAGAAAAAATACTCTGATGAGGAAGCTAAATTACTAGATAAAACGAATGAGTGGATCAAAAAGCAGCCATTTGTCCATATCTATATTCCAACTTCTACAGACGAAGAAATATATGCGATACATAAAATTCTGAAATATAAGATGAATTTGGAGTTTTCTATCTTTGATTATATTAAGAGTAATGTGACTTCTGCATCTGAAAACTATAACGTATTAGGAGCAAGATGTGATTTTCTGAAAAATAATGTAGCCGGTGATTTAGATATTGCTTTGTTAGCAGGCGCACAGTTGAATCGTGGAGATCAAGTTGCGGATTCTGATAAGATTGAAAGATATGTAAGCGCAAGTTTATGGTGGAGAGATAAAGATGGAGATAAGGTTCAAAAAGACGGGCTGAAATGTGGGAATTATGCTTTGACAGTGGATCTTAATCGTTTGGGAGAACAAATGTCGGAAGATGAATACATTGATTTCATGTTCGATGGGAGCAAAATGAGAATCAGCGAAGCACAACAGCATATTACAAAGCGTACTCCATTTGAGTAAAAGTTGGGAGAAGTCTAATGCAACAATACGATGATGATATGCTACAGGAATTATGTAGTCATGTTGATTTATATGAATATGCAAGCAGAACGATGGACTTTGAACAGCGTGGAAATGACGAGTACGCAACGCATTGTCCAAGGCATGTTGATAAAACTCCGTCTCTTTTCATTACTCCATCGAAGAATTTATTCCATTGTTTTTCATGTGGTTGTGGCGGAAATATCATCAGTTGGATTATGACTTTTGAGCATCTTTCTTATGATGATGCCGTCAAAAAAGTTTGCAATATGGCTGGTGGAGATATCCAACATCTTCACCAGTGCAATTCATTAAGTATATTTAAGCAGATGCGAGATGTAAAACAAAGTAAGAAGAAGGCGATACCATATCGAGAAATTCTGGAAGAGACTGCATTTGAGAGGTTTTCTGAGGAAATTCCAAGTGAATGGGTAGAAGAAGGAATTGATCCAGAGATTATGAAAAAGTATCAGATCCGTGTAGATCCGCAGGCAAACCGCATTGTATATCCAGTATATGACAATCAACTACGGTTGATCGGATTTAAGGGAAGAACAAGATTTCCAAACTATAAAGAACTTGGTATTAAAAAATATATGAACTACCAAAAAATCGGAACAATAGATTATTTCGTCGGAATGAAGGAGAATCAAGATTCGATCCGGAAGAAGGATGAAGTTATTATTTTCGAGGGAATTAAATCCGGTATGAAAGTCGAAGCGTGGGGTTATGATAACTGGCTGGCAAGTGAAACAAGTTATTTGAATGATGAACAGGTAAGTATATTGATTCAAATGCACATAAAAAATGTAGTGATTGCATTCGATAATGATGTTCCTCTTACGAAGATTCAAGCATGTATAGGTATCTTGCGTAAGTTCACAAACGTATATGTCATCTTAGATCCGAAAAGGATTCTGGGTGATCCGTCTGAAAAGCTCTCTCCTTGCGACAAAGGAAGAGAAATATGGGAAGAATTATATGTCCAAAGAAGGAAGGTGTAATTAATTTCAGAAAAATTCATATTAGAAGAAAATGATTTTAACAATGATCGTTTCATTATTGACACGATGGTATGGTCTTTCAGTAGGCTGAATAGTTATTACAACTGCCCGTATGAATGGTGGATGAATTACATTCAGTGTTATCCAAAAGCACAAAACTTTTTTGCTCAATTCGGAAGTCTTGTGCATGAGATACTAGAGAAATATGAGAAGGGTGAGCTTTCATTATTCGAAATTTCTCAATACTACGAAGATCATTTTAATGAAGTCGTATACTGTGATGCACCGCCCAATATGTATACGGATATTCGGCAGTCTTATTATGATAAGGGATTAGACTATTTGGATCATATTGATCTTTTATTAGATGAATACGATATTCTTGGAGTCGAAAAAGAAGTACGATTTAAAATCGGGGAATATGATGCAGTTGGATATATCGATTTACTCCTGCATAACAAAGAAACAGGAGCAATTACAATTTTAGACCATAAAAGTGGCAGCATCAAAATTTTAAAAAATGGGAACATTAGTAAAACCGATCAGGCTCATTTCTTGGAATTTAAACGGCAGTTATATTTATATTCCAAACCAGTTCTTGAAGAATATGGACACGTAGAATTTGTAGAATGGAATTTATTTAAAGATCGGAAACATCTGAAAATTGAGTGGGAAAAAGAGGAATATCAGGAAGCATTACAATGGGCGATTGAAACAATTGAATTAATTAAGAAAGAAACAGAGTGGAATCCGCATCCAGATTTTTACTATTGTAACTATCTGTGTTCACAGCGGGAGAACGCTTGCGAGTATAAACCATGATAGAACAGACCGTGATTCGAGCAGCTAAACAAGCATCACAAAGATTAAAGTTTTCATTCCCTTATGACATTACAGAGTGGGTTACTCAAAAAAATATGTTGATGGAGAACTACCATAAACATACAACTTGGTCAAATTTAGTTCAGTTTGATTCTGCAACAGATATTATTGATTTTATGCGGAAGTCTCAGGAATACGGTTGCACCTGTTATTTTTCCGGGGAACATGGATTCCAGGGAGAGTGGGCGTATGTCTATGATTTATGCAGAAACACACAAGATGAATCCTTCCGGACGAAAAATAAATTACTTAGATCTATGAAGTTCAGGTATTCAACAGAAGCATATTGGGTAAAAGATCGACTGCGGGAATATCCGGTTATCGATCCGGAAACCGGAGAAGCAAAGACTGATAGCAAAACTGGAGAAGTAAAGAAAAGCAGAGATCGTACAAATTGCCATATTGTGTTGGTAGCTCGTACATATCAAGCTATCAGAAAGATTAATTATATGATATCAGAAGCACATGATAACGGATTCTATGGTAAACCAAGGATTGATTTAGAGTTACTATTTCAGCTTTCACCAGATGAAGTATATGTTACAAGTGCATGTTTGGCCGGATGGAAATATGAAGATGCAACAGAAATTTGGTATCGGGTTTGGCAGCATTTTGGAGACAGTTTCTTCTTAGAGTATCAGACGCATAATACAGATCCTCAGAAAGAGTTAAATCGCAGAATTTATGCGTTGTCAAAAGAATTCGGAATCCAGACAATCATAGGATTGGATACACATTACATTGATGATGAAGACCGGATTAAAAGGGATAATCTCTTAAAACGTAAGAAGATTTTTTACGATGATGAAGTTGGCTGGTATATGGATTTTCCGAATGGCAGAGAAGTGTATCGGAGAATGGTAGAACAAAATGTCCTGCCGGAAGAAGAAATCCTGTATGCAATGATGAATACGCATGTATTTGTCGATGGATGCCACGATATCACATTGTCAACAAACTTTAAGATCCCGATCATAGAAGAATATCAGCAGTATAACTATGAACAGAGAGCGGAAATCCTCAAAAAAATACTGAATGAAGAGTTCGAGAAAGAAGATAGGGATCACCATACTGAAGACCGGAAAGAAGGAATGACTTATGAATTCGGAGAAATCCGGGATAGCAAGACCGCAGATTACTTCTTATTTAATCATAGACTGGTTGACTTGGCTGTAAATCAATATGGAGGGCAGCTTACGACTACATCCAGAGGTAGTGCCAGTTCTTATTATTGCAGTAAGTTACTTGGATTTACAAGTCTTGATCGATTCGAATCCGAGGTGCCGATTTATCCGGAGCGTTTTATTACGAAAGACCGTATTTTATCTTCTCATCAAATGCCGGATATCGACGCAAACGTCGCAAAACAGGAGCCTTTCATTCAGGCAGGGAAAGAATTGTGTGGGGAACATGGATGCTATCCGTTACTGGCAGTTGGAAAATTAGGAGAAAAATCTGGATTTAAACTGTACGCCGGTATTCGTGGGATTGAACCGACGGTAGCAAACAATATTTCAAAGTGTATTGATCGGTACAATGAAGCTTTAAAGCAGGCGGACGATAATGAAGAAAAGCAAAGTATTTTAATCGAAGATTATATTACTGATCCAGAGTATCTGCGGATTTTCAATGAGAGTAAACCATATCAGGATATTGTTGAACAAGCAAAAGTTCATGCATGTGGTTTCTTCCTATTTAACGGAGATCCAGAACATACAGATGTAGAAGGATATGGAGATCTTCGTTATGAAATTGGATTGATCCGGTGTCAGTCAAAAACTTCTAAAACGCCGACGATGGTTGTCAATATTGAAGGAAGTCTGTTGGATAAGTTCGGGTATGTAAAAGACGATTTCCTTATCGTTGATGTGGTGGGATTGATTTATAAACTGTACCACGCTATCGGGAAAGAAGTTCCAACAGTTTCTCAGCTCAGAAAGATGGTAACAGGTGATAGCTTAACATGGGATTTATATGCGAAAGGGATTACTTGTTGTTTAAACCAATGTGAAAAAGCCACAACAACCAAAAGGGTGATGAAGTACCGGCCGCAGAATGTCAAAGAGTTAGCTGCTTTTATTGCTGCAATTCGCCCGGGATTCAAGTCTCTGATTGACGGCTTTTTAAATCGTATTCCGTACAGTAATGGAGAACCAGCGATTGATGAACTTCTGGAGGATTGCTTCCATTATATGTTGTATCAGGAAGCCGTTATGAAAATTTTTTCATTCCTTGGTATTCCGATGCAGGACAGTTACGATACGATCAAGAAAATCAGTAAAAAGAAACTGGTCGGAGAAGCACTACAGAAAGTAGAAAACAATATGAAGTCACACTGGCTTGAAAATATTGGGAATACAAATAACTTTGCTCCGGTATATAAAGTAATTAAAGACAGCGCCAGATATAGTTTTAATGCTCCTCATGCATTGTCAATGGCATTTGATTCCCTATATGAAGCATGGATGAAAGCTCATTACCCGTCAGTTTTCTATGAAGTGGTGCTGAACCATTATCAGGAAAAAGGAAATAAGAACAAGATTGCAGAATTGGAAAAGGAAGCAAAACAATTTTACGGTTACTCTATCGGATCATATGAGTACGGGGCAGATAATTCAAAATTCACGGTGGACGACGAAAAGAAGATCATATATCCAAGCTTGTCCAGTGTAAAAGATATTGGCGTTAATGTAGTCCAATCTTTATACGAAATTGCACAGAGTGGATTGAATGATTTTGTCCGTATTTACTTAACAGCAAAGAATAAGAAAATCAATACGACTGTGTTGCGAAAGTTGATTTCTATTCGATACTTTCATCGTTTTGGAAGTGTGAAAAAATTGCTCCAAGCAGCGGACATGATTGATTATTGGTATAAGCAGGGTGGAAGATCAACTATCAATAAAAGTCAGATTGAAGAGCTTGGTTTAACTGGTATTGATCTGAACCGTTACGCAACAGATATTACGAAATCTGGAAAAGTCAGTACCTCACGATGGACGATCTTGGATTTACACGGATTGGTACGGGAGATTTTCAGACATATTCCGAATAATGAATACCCAGTTAAGGATCTTATTCAGTTTGAGTACGATGTCTTAGAATATGTAGAATATAAAAATCCAGATATATCACCAAGATATGTTGCGGTATTAGATTTAGACACTACATATTCTCCGAAATTTTTGGCATATTGTTTGAAAACAGGGGAAACCTGCGAGATGAAGATCCATAAACAACTTATCAGAAACAATAAGCAGGTAAAGACAAGTTTTCAGATGTTACCCGTAGAGAATGGAGACATTATTTATATGATAAGCTGCAAAGAGGAACCAAAGCGGGCAAAAAACAACGATGGAGAGTGGGAAGTGGTGCCAGGAGTGAGCGATTGGTGGATTAATGATTATCGTAAGATCACTTCGGAGGATGCTATATGATAGGACACTACAAATATACTGAAAAAGAATTAGATGAACTGATTCATTCAATGGTGATTTTGATTGATACTCGCGAAAAAGTCAACGATCACATCTTGAAATATTTTGATAAAGCTAACATTCAATATAAGAAGAAGGCTCTAAAATACGGAGATTATTCATTCTACATCCCGGCGAATGAATCCTTATCTATATGCCGGGATGAGTATTTTGATAAGCAAATTGTTGTGGAACGGAAAGGATCATTAGAAGAACTCAGTGGGAATTTAACGAAAGAAAGGGATCGATTAGAAAAGGAATTATGTCTAGCTCCGTCCAGTAAAGTGTTAGTGATCGAAAACGCAACATACGGAGATATGGTATCTGGAAATTACGAAACCAAATACAATAATAAATCATATTGGGCGAGCGTCCACAGCTTTTGGCATAAGTATCAGATCCCCATTGTTTTCCTCAAGGATAAGAATTACACGGGATTTTTTATCCGAGGATATTTTGAATCTTATTTACGAAATCATTTATAGCAGAACTCATAATTGATATTTGTAAACATATAATATTATGTAGGGGCTGGCAAACCCTACAAGCAAAACATCAAAAATCCATTTGAAAATTAAATATTGAGAAAGGAGCCGAACCTCAAGCTTGGGTAACGATATATCGGGTTCCTTAAACAATGAACTACAATGAATTTTTACAGTCAAAACGATTTGTTTTAGAGAGCAGTGGATTTGATATCGATAAGTCTGATCTCAATCCTATGTTGTACGATTTCCAGAAGGATATTGTTCGATGGGCTTTAAAGAAAGGGAAAGCATGTATTTTTGCCGGATGCGGTCTTGGGAAAACGGCTATGCAGCTTGAATGGGCTAATAAGGTACATGAAAAAACAGGTGGTATGGTATTAATTCTTGCGCCTTTGGCAGTCGCAGAGCAGACCAAAAGAGAAGGAGATAAATTCGGTATTCCTGCAAAAGTGGTTGAATCCCAGGAAGAGTGCGAGAACGGAATTAATATTACAAATTATGAAAAGCTGGATCATTTCATTGCGAATCAATTTGTGGGCGTAGTTTTGGATGAAAGCAGTATTTTGAAATCTTATTCCGGGAAGGTCAGAAATTTCATTATAGAAAGCTTTAAGGATGTGCCATATAAACTTGCCTGCACAGCAACACCCGCTCCAAATGATTATATGGAACTCGGAAATCATTCTGAATTTTGTGGAGTAATGACAAGACCAGAAATGCTTGCAATGTTTTTTGTACACGACGGAGGACAGACTTCTAAGTGGAGATTAAAAGGACACGCAGAAGAAGTGTTCTGGCAATGGCTTTCTACGTTCTCTGTTTTTATCGATAACCCTGAAAATCTCGGATATGACGGGACAGCTTATCACTTACCTCCATTAAATATTACAGAGATTGTAGTCGATGGAGAAGAACCGACCAGTGAAACTTTGACACTGACAGAACGTAGACAAGCCAGAAAAGACAGTTTAGATCTGAGATGTCAGAAAGCAGCAGAATTGGCTAACTCTTCTGACGAACAATGGTTAGTCTGGTGTGATTTAAATGATGAATCAAAACGGTTACATGAACTGATACAAGATTCTGTTGAGGTAAAAGGAGCTGATAAAGCCTCTCATAAGGCTGATGCAGTCACAGAATTTGCGGATGGTTCCATTCGAGCATTAGTAAGTAAACCATCAATCACAGGGTATGGTTGTAACTGGCAGAGTTGCCACAATATGATTTTCACTGGACTCTCAGATAGCTATGAACAGTACTATCAAGCAATCCGGCGGTGTTGGAGGTTTGGACAAACCTGTCCAGTAAATGTTTATATCATCATTTCCGCAAAGGAAGGATGTGTCAAGGAAAACATTGAACGTAAAGAAAAAGACTTCCTAAAAATGCAGAAAGAAATGACGGAGCTTACAAAGGAAATTACGAAGAAGGAGCTGCGAAGCACATGTAGGATCAGTACTCCTTATGAACCGCATCAAACAATGAGATTACCGAATTGGGAGGAATTTAATTAATGGACGTAATTGAACAGGTAGTTAAAAATAGATACGCCATCTATAATGGCGATTCATGTGAGATCGCAAAGGAAATTCCAGACAACAGTATTCATTATACGCTGTTTTCGCCTCCGTTTGAAGGATTGTACGTTTATTCAAATAGTGATAGAGATATGGGAAATTGTAAAGGAGACGATGAATTTTATCATCACTTTATTTACTTAGCGAAAGAACTGTACCGAATTACAATGCCTGGAAGATTACTGAGTTTTCATTGCATGGATCTGCCATTAATGAAATCGAGAGATGGCGTGATTGGCTTAAAGGATTTTCCGGCGATGATACGGCAGATTTTTGAAGACTGTGGGTTTATCTACCATTCGCGGGTAACAATTTTCAAAAATCCTGTAACAGAAATGCAGAGAACAAAAGCCCTTGGTTTATTACATAAACAGATTAGGAAAGACAGTTCTATGTGTAGGCAGGGAATTCCTGATTACATTATTACAATGCGGAAACCGGGAGAAAATCCGGAACGAATTAGTCATACGCATGAATCATTTCCGGTCAATGTGTGGCAGAACTATGCAAGCCCGGTGTGGATGGACATTCGGCAGTCAGATACACTCCAGAAGAAATCCGCAAGAGCAGAAAAAGATGAAAAGCATATCTGCCCTCTTCAATTAAGTGTTATCCAGAGATGTATTGAATTATGGACGAATCCTGATGATATCGTATTTGATCCATTCGGAGGAATCGGCAGCACATCTTATGTTGCGCTTACTCTTGGAAGAAGAACAATTTCAAGCGAACTGAAAGAAAGCTATTTCCAGCAGATGAAAGGAAATGTAGAAGAAGCGTTACACAATGCAACCATGGATTGTCCAGTTGGACAAATGAATATTGAGGATTTTATAGAAAACTATAAATAAAAAGAATTTATCAGGGAAGTACAACCTGAAATTGGAAAAAGGAGAAAACAGAACCGGTTAAGTAACGTACGTTCTGTTGTGGACATAATGGAAAACACAAAAATTAATCAGGGAGGGGTATACAAGAACGGTTGTATATCTCCTTTCGAAGAAAAAGAACAACTTACTTTTATAGATTTTTTTGCTGGCATTGGTGGTTTCCGAAGAGGAATGGAATTAGCTGGTCATAAATGCGTCGGGTTCTGTGAGTTTGATAAATACGCTACAGCAAGCTACACATCTATGCATTTGATTACAGAAGAACAGAAAGAATACCTTAAAACTCTGCCGCTCAAGAAAAGACAGAAAGAAATTTTAAAAGAAGAATATAGAAATGGAGAGTGGTACGTCAGTGACATCAGAGATGCAAACGTTAGAAACTTACCAAAATCAGACTGCTGGACATTTGGTGCTCCATGTTTTGTGAAAGGAACATTAATTACTACTCATCGAGGATTGATTCCTATAGAAGATATTAAGATGGGAGATATGGTGCTCACTCATAAAAATAGATTTAAAAAAGTTCTAATCCCTATGGTAAATAGAAAGAAAGGTATCTGGACATTAAAAGTTAAAGGAAATCCTGTAACAGAAGTAACTGGAAATCATAGGTTCTATGTGCGAGATACGAAAATCAACAAAGGGGATGACAAGGAGGTTCTATTCAATATAACAGTTTCAGACCCTTATTGGAAAGAGGTTCAGAAATTTACTGGGGATGAGTTAATTCAAATTCCGAATGATGGGACTTTACAGATTAATAAAAATGATTTTCTTTTCGAATTGGATAACTGTTTGTGGATGCCTATTACATATCTATCTTACAATCCTGATCGAATAGAAACAGTATATAACATGGAGGTGGAAGATGATCATTCATACACAGCAAACAACATGGGAGTGCACAACTGCCAAGACTTCAGCATTGCAGGAAAACGAGCAGGACTGGACGGAGACAGATCAAGCCTTATACGAGAAATTTTTAGACTCTTGGAAGAACAAAAAGAAGAAAACCGACCTGAATGGCTTATCTATGAAAATGTTAAGGGAATGCTTTCTTCAAACCGAGGACTTGACTATTTATCAATCCTCTCTGAAATGGACAGACTTGGGTACGATATCGAATGGCAGAATATCAACTCAAAATGGTTCGTCCCTCAAAACAGGGAGCGCATATACACTATCGGACATCTTAGAAGATTCGGTTCCTCAAAAATATTTCCTATCATGGGAGCAGATGGAGAAAATAGTGTTTCAATAATGAGACACAGAAATGGCTATCATAGAAATATGCAAACCTTTTCCCCAGATGGAATAACAGAAGCGTTGGACACAGGACAAGGTGGAGGAAGAGGACATCATGTTGGTATCAAAGTACTTGGAAATGTAAATCCATGTGGACATGGAATGAATGGTAATGTCTATGACTCTCAAGCGGCAGATCCTGCATTAACAACCAATAAAGGAGAAGGAAGTCAAGTAGCTATTCCTATACTTACTCCTGATAGGGTAAACAAACGTCAGAACGGAAGACATTTTAAAGAAGATGGAGAGCCAATGTTTACGCTGACTGCACAGGATCGACATGGAGTTGTTATTGAACCAATAGGAGGAATATATGCGTTTAATTCAGAAAAATTTGGAACTCCTATATATAAGGATTTTGTTCCAACTTTAAAAGCAGAAAAGCATGATACTTCTGTTGTTTTAAAAACATCAATTAAAAAGACAAATAATGATGGCATTTATGCTGAAATGCCTGGTGGATTCTTAACTTATTGCGTATGGTACGAGAAATATCAGTGTTACATAGCAATCCGTAAACTTACACCAAAAGAGTGCTTCAGACTACAAGGGTGGTCAGATGAATATTTTGAGCGAGCTGCATTTGTAAACTCAGACAGCCAACTTTATAAACAAGCAGGTAATGGAGTAACGGTTGATGTTGTAAATGCGATTGGAAAGCAAATTTATTTAAGTGAATAAAAGGAGGAATGCCTTATCTTAGAATTAATGAAAGAATTAAGGAATCTCATTGGAAATGATTTTGATATGCGTATGGAAATTTCACCTACGGATTTTAAGATAACCATATCTCACGAAATGTGGGAAGAAATTGAATACACCATTATTTATGACTTCGATGGGGTGATCCACGTAGGGTTCAGCGAATTAGAAGAGTGGTTGGACGAAAATCATACTTCTTTACAACAGTTAGATTATGGAATTTGTGATGACGAAATTACTGCAATTAATACAGTAATGAATCAGATGAAGCTTTACACAAAAGACATACAAACAATACGTCGATTATGTGATAAAAGAGGTGAAGATAACTTATCAGATGATGATTAGTAGAATATCTCAAGCAAAGCAAGAATTAAGCAAGATTAGTGAGGACAATTTTTTAATTGTGGTAGATGAATTCGGAAATGAGTATCCAATTGAGTGCATCACAAGACACAATACTTATTCAGATGATCCCTATAATTTCTGCTATGCTTTTAAAATTTATTCGGCAAATATGGGATGTTTACGGAGAGGAGGAGAGAGTGAGTGACAAGAATTCGACTTAATAACGCAAATAATACAGCTTTATTCGTGAAGATCTGCAACGAATTTGAAGAAGATATCGATGTAAAGTACGGCAGATATACGATTGATGCAAAAAGTATTATGGGTGTACTGAGTATGCCATTAGATAAAGAATTTACAGTAGTAATACATACAAACAGCAAAGAGGTGGAAAGCCGTTTTCAAGAACTAATTGATCTTTGGTTAGTGGAAGGAGATGAGTAAATGCAAATTCAATTAAATCTGATCAGTGATATTAATGAATTTATTCAAGGATGTCAGTATTACACAGGAGAAATTGAAATCACACAGGGCAGACAAGTGGTTAATGCGAAAAGCACTCTTGGTGTATATAGTTTGGATCTGTCTCAGCTTATTGATGTTCATATTCATACTGATCGCACAGATGTAGCCGAGGATTTCTATAAGTTTTTAGCGAAGTGGGAGGTTAAATCTATAGATGATTAAATTTGAAAATACAGAAGTAATGGGTTGGGAGGCTGCGATCCGTGGAATGCGGAATCCGATGAACTCTTGGGAGAAGAGTGATAGTGGCCAAGAAGTAGTTGCGATTGACCAAAATGGAGACGAGTGGTTTGGTGAATTTAAAATCGGCCCAAATGACTACGGCCTCATGATGCGGCTGCGCAATGCTGGTACAGATCATCGTAAATTTATGCGGATGATTACGGTGTATGTTGATATTACGGCCCCTTTGTATTTTTGGAAGGAATTCTCGACGTATAAAGTTGGAACTGTTGCTAACTCTTGCTCAACAATGCACAAGATTCATGCAAAGGAATTTACGCTAGAGGATTTTAGTTGTGAGCATTTATCAGACGCTGACATTGGTACATTTATTCCGACTAATGATAATCATATGACCATTTCGCCTATTGAATTATTAGAAAGATTCACAATACCTTGTTTAAATCACTATAGAACCGAATTCATAGAAACCAAAGACAAAAAATACTGGTGGCAAATGATTCAGCTTCTTCCGAGTAGCTATAACCAGAAACGGACAGTTGAGTTGAACTACGAAGTCTTGGCGAATATTTATAAGTCTCGTAAGAATCACAAGTTGGATGAGTGGGCGAAAGGTTTTATTGATTGGATTAAGACATTACCATATTCTGAGTTGATTACAGGAATTGATCCGAGCAAGAAGGAAGGAGAGTAAAACATGGGAAGATTTTTGATTTTCCTAATGCTGTGTTTTGTTTTAGGAGTCATTGCTCTTGCTTTATGGTGGATTGGAAATAAAATTTACATTTCAATCAAAAGAAAAGAAAGTATGTTTGAAATTGAACAGGAAACACACGAAAAAATGAAAAAGAAAATTCGGGAGGAAGAATAGATGAAAGCTAAAGTAGTAGGATTTTTAATTGGTATCGCAGTTGTAGTAGGAGCAGCAATGCTTATTAAAGGTGGTACATATGTAGGACAAGGAGAAGTTGGAGTTGTTTACTCTATGAAAGATGGTGTACAGGAAGAAACATTGTCTCCGGGATTCCATCTGGTATCTCCTTTTGATAAAGTGCGTGACTATCCAGTATCTCAGCAGCAACTTGTACTAAGTAATAACGCATCAGATTTTAACGAAAAGAAGCTAAAAAAAGATACTCACGTAGATGCTCCGGCGGACGGAGGTATGGTGAAAATGAACATGACTGTGAACTATAACTTCATGGCGGATCGCGTCACAGATCTGTACGAAAAATTCAATGGGATGGACGGAGAAGATCTCGTAGAATCGAAGGTTAAAAATTCAATCATTGCATACATCAAAGAAGTGACACCGAAATTTTCCGTAATGGACATCTACTCCGATAAGAGAGCGGAAGTCGGGCAGGAGATCACAAAATATTTAAACTCCAAACTTAACGATGAATATGGTATTGAGATTTCGTCAGCACTGATTATCGATGTTCAGCTTGATGAAGCGTTACAGGCAAAAGTTCAGGCTAAAGAACAGGCTAAACAGGACGCAGAAAAGGCAGAACTGGACAAGCAGACTGCGATTGCACAGGGAGAAGCGAAGAAGGCTGAAGCAGAAGCAAATGCACAGGTTACAATCACAAACGCACAGGCTGAAGCAGAAGCTAATAGATTAAAGTCAGAATCTATTACAGACGAACTGATCAAAATGACAGAAGCAGAAGCAAGATTACAGCACGGCTGGGTAACTGTAACTGGGGCCGATACTGTTGTTGCTAATGAAGGGAAGTAATTTCAATGTGGGTTGATTTATTAATCGCATGTAGCATTTGGATCGTTTGTGGATTTGTATGTATTCAAGTGTTACTTAGAATTTCCAGTGAATCAGAATTGCGTGAAATCCTAGATGAATGGGAAACAAAAGATTTTTTTCTAATTTTAGCAGGAGGCCCATGCATCTTAATATGTAATATCAGAGATATAGTGTCCCAAAAATGGCATAAAATTCGGGACAAACATCCAAATTTAATCTGGAATGTACTGATTGACAGAGAAATTAAAAGACGACACAAGAAAAGAAAATAATAAATATGCGGGGCTTCGGCCTCGCATCACATAAAGGAGACGATAGATATAAAGAAAATACCTCAGAAACCAGTCAAATTCCTAATTGTTGGACGTACTGCATCCGGAAAATCAAGCATCGCCAGAGAAGTATGCGAGAAAATGAGATTGAAATTGGTAAAATCTTATACGACACGTCCGATGCGCCCAGGTGAAGAGATGGATTCGGATCACATTTTTATTACTGAAGAAGAAGTGGATAGGTACAAAGACCAGATCGCAGCATACACAGAAATTAATGGATATCAATATTTTACCACTTATGATGTGATTGATCAGTCTGATGTGTATGTTATTGATCCAAAAGGAGTCGATTCTCTGAAATATAAATGTAGGGATAAGTACAGATTTGTTGAGATTTATGTTTGGATTCCTAAAGAAATCGCCAAAGAGAGAGCAATAGCACGAGGGGATGATATAGAAAAGTTCGAATCCAGATATGAATCCGAATCGGAACAATTTTCTGATTATGAAAAATGGAAATATGCAAATTACTCTTTACTAAACATGAAGCCTTTTAAAGAATCGGTAGATCAAGTGTGTCACTGGATTCAATATGAATTAAACAAACCAATCATTTATGTAGATTTCGATGGGGTAATCGTAGATACCATTGGTACCATTTGTGCTTTGTATAACAGTGATTTTTCTCATTATAAAAAGTTTAAACCTGTTCATTCAAACCAAATACAGACATACGAGTTTTCAGAATGTGCCTGCGCTTCGAAAGAATTGATCGACTGGTATTTTAACACACCACGCTTTTTTCAAAGGTTACGCAAGATGATAGGTGCGTATCCTTGTCTTTTAAGATTACGAGATGATTACCAGATTATCGTAGTGTCTCATGGGTATTCGCCTAATTTACGAGCAAAAGAACAATGGATTAAACAACATTTGTCATTCGTAGATTTTTGTGGAGTGAATCTAAAAGAATATCAGGATAAATCATGTGTAGATATGTCCGGTGGAATTTTCATTGATGATAAGCTGAGTAATTTAGATACCAGTAATGCAAAGGAAAAGATACTGTTTGGGAAAGAGTATCCTTGGAACAAAGATAATACAAAATACACCAGAGTAATGAATTGGATGCACTTAATTAAATATATCAAATCTTTAGAACATGTTGATGTAAAAGAAATTGGAAAGGAGCCGATTTAGGTGTTTACAGTAATTAAAAAAGATGGAACATTACAGCCATATGATGATCAAAAGATCATTGATGCTACAAATAAAGCAGCGGCAAGATCAATGGTAACAATGACAGAGGATGATTACAGCGTAATTTGCAATAGAGTATATGAAGAACTAGAATCCGAGAATTTTGAGGAAGAACAAATTCCAGTTTCTTATATTCATAATGTTGTCGAAAATGTACTACTTGCACTGTATCCTTCTGTAGGGAAATCATATCAAGAATACAGAAATTATAAATTAGATTTTGTTCATATGATGGATGAAGTATATGAGAAAAGTCAGTCGATCATGTACATTGGAGACAAAGATAACGCCAATACGGATTCTGCACTTGTCGCAACAAAACGGAGTTTAATTTATAATGTCCTCAACAAGAATTTATACAAAAAGTTTTTCATGACTGTAGCAGAAAAGCAAGCATGTAATGACGGATATATCTATGTTCACGATATGTCCGCAAGAAGAGATACTTTTAATTGCTGTCTTTTTAGAGTCGGAGAAGTCATGAAAGATGGTTTCGAAATGGCAAATCAATGGTATAACGAACCGAATACTTTAGATACAGCATTCGATGTAATGGGAGACATTATTCTTTCCGTAGCTGCACAACAGTATGGTGGATTTACAATTCCTCGTGTTGATAGTATTTTGGTTCCTTATGCAAAAAAATCTTATGATTTTTATATTCAAGAATATGTAGATATTATATTCGGTGCAACTGGACTTGATATTGATAGATCAGTAGGTAGTAAGGCTGATAAGTATGCAATGAAGAAAGTACGCCGAGAGTTTGAACAGGGATGGCAAGGAATTGAATACAAGCTTAATACCGTCGGAAGCGCACGTGGAGATTATCCATTCGTTACTATGACATTTGGACTTGACACTACCAAATTTGGTAAGATGGCATCTATTACATTTTTAAATGTTCATAAAAATGGACAAGGCAAAAAAGGACACAAAAGGCCTGTATTATTCCCGAAACTTGTTTTCCTTTATGATAAAAACTTGCATGGGCCTGGATGTATTAACGAAGATGTGTTTAATGCAGGAATTGAATGTAGCATGAAAACAATGTATCCAGATTGGCTTTCTCTCACAGGGGATGGGTACGTTTCTGAAATGTATAAGAAATACGGTGAAGTGGTTTCCCCGATGGGGTGTAGAGCTTTCTTGTCCCCGTGGTATGAACGTGGGGGAATGGAACCAGCAGACGATCAAGATAAACCAGTATTCGAGGGGCGATTTAATTTAGGAGTAGTCTCTCTGCACTTGCCGATGATTCTACAAAAAGCAAGAAATGAATCCAAAGATTTTTATGCAGTCCTTGATCATTATCTTGAAATGATTCGTGGAATACATAAAAGAACATATGATTATCTCGGAGAAATGAAAGCATCTGTTGATCCAGTTGCATTTTGTGAAGGCGGCTTGTATGGAGGAGATTTAAACCCGTCAGACAAAATTAAGCCAATCTTAAAGCCCATGACATTATCGTTTGGTATCACTGCTTTAAACGAATTACAGAGACTCTATAATGGGAAATCTATTGCAGAAGATGGATACTTTGCTTTAGAAGTAATGAAATATATTAATGATAAGGTTACAGAATTTAAAAAAGAAGATGGGTTATTATATGCAATTTATGGAACACCGGCAGAATCACTTTGCGGACTGCAGGTAGAACAATTCCGCAAAAAATACGGAATTATTGAAAATGTATCTGATCGTGAATACGTTAGCAACAGTTTTCACTGCCATGTAACAGAAGATATTTCTCCGATTCAAAAACAGGATTTAGAAGAAAGATTCTGGAATTATTTTAATGGCGGTAAAATTCAGTATTGTCGGTATCCGGTAAATTACAATAAAGAGGCCGTAGTTACTTTAATTAAAAGAGCAATGGAAAAGGGATTTTATGAGGGTGTCAATTTATCATTATGTTATTGCGAAGATTGCGGATACGAACAGTTAGATATGGATGTCTGTCCTCAGTGCGGAAGTTCCTCCATCACTAAAATTGATCGAATGAATGGATATCTTGGATATACTCGTGTTCATGGAGATACAAGATATAATCCGGCAAAAAATGTAGAGATTAAAGAGCGAGTATCAATGTAAAGGAGATCAACAATGAACTATCACAATATTACTACAGACGATATGTTAAATGGATCTGGTGTTCGCGTATGCTTATGGTGTTCAGGATGTGATCATTACTGCAATCAGTGTCAAAATCCGCAAACATGGGATGCTGAGAGCGGAATTGAATTTGATGTAAATGCGAAAGAAGAATTATTTGCTGAATTAGAAAAGCCGTATATTGCAGGAATTACTTTTACAGGAGGAGATCCGTTCTATGATTCCAACATGGAACAAATATTGAAATTGATCATAGAAATTAAACATCGATTCCCGAATAAAACAATTTGGGTATATACGGGATATACGTGGGAAGAAATTTATCATTTTCAGTTGCTCAATATGGAAGCAATATACAGATTAGCAAGCTTGAATTACATTGACGTTTTAGTAGACGGGCCTTTTGAAAAGAATAAAGCAGATGTGGCATATCCGTGGGCTGGCAGCACAAACCAGAGAGTAATTGATGTTCAGAAATCTCTTAAACAGAAAGAGGTTGTACTGTGGGAGAATTAAGCGCAAGCGAAACACAGATTACAAATCTTACGGAATTACTTGATGTATATTTTGACGGCGAATTTGGCAGACAACATTTAAACGTGAATGTAATCAGTCCGGAACTTCTGAAAGATGCACAGGATCATCCGGGAAAGTATCCACAACTCACCATCCGTGTATCAGGATATGCAGTAAATTTCAATAAGCTGACAAAAGAGCAGCAGGACGAGGTTATCTCAAGAACACTCCATGACGAAATGTAATTGCTGAGGGGCGACAATACGTTGCCCCTATAATAAAAGGAGCTTTTGATGCAGGCAATAAAAGTGAATAAAACAGTTACGCATACAAGACTTATTTCTTTTGGATTCAGGAAATATGGTAACACATATCGATTAAGCGTACCGATTTGTCTATATAAAGGACGTTCGACTTTATCGTTAGACTTCAGCATTAATATGGAAGAAAAAAGTTTCCAATATGAAATAATCGACAACAATACAGGATCTCTATATTCTTCATTTTACAATCAAAGATATGGGAAGAATTACGTTGTAGATACAACAAAAAAGAAATTGAACGAATATATCAAAAAGATGATCGATTGCAAAATATTAAGAAAAGGTGGCAAAAAAGATGGCAAGAATAGTGAATAGAGTAGAAAGAGTAGTGAACAGAGTAGCAGATTTTGAAAAAGTCTCATTTGAACAGTTTGAGAAAGATGGGAAGAAACATATTTTTAACGCAAGATTTATAGATATGAAAAAACTTTATGAGAATATTACTCTTCCAGTTAGAGCAACAAAGCAGTCAGCAGGACATGATATTTGTATTCCATTTGATTGCAATCTTGCTCCGGGAGCATCTGCTATGATTCCTACTGGATTGAAATGTAAGATGGAAGAAGGATATGTCATGATGGTTTTCCCTCGTAGTAGCCTTGGTATTAAACACCGCATGTCATTAAATAACACAACAGGAATTATTGATTGCGATTATTACAATAACCCAGATAACGAAGGTCATATCTTTGTAAGTGTTCGCAATAACGGAGATCATATTCTTCAGTTAAAAGCAGGAGATAAAATTGTACAAGCTTTATTTGTTCCATTTGGAGTAGCAGATCAGGAAGAAGTAACTACAGAACGCACAGGCGGTATTGGTAGCACCAATAAATAAGGAGCGTGAATTTCGAGTATGTCAAAACATTTAGAAATGAAAGCTTTAATTGAAGAGCTGAATCAAGCATCGGACGCTTATTACAATGGCGGGCATACAATTATGACGGATGCAGAATGGGATCAGAAATATGAATCTCTGAAAAAATTGGAATCTGAAACCGGAGTTGTGTTTTCTGATTCTCCTACACATCGCGTTGGCTATGAGATCCGTGACGCTGTAAAGAAAGTACAGCATAATCACCCCATGTTATCTTTGGATAAAGCACATACAGTCGAAGAATTAGAAGAATTTTCCAATGGTCAGAATTGTTGGGTGTCCATCAAATTGGATGGTTTAACGACTTCACTAAGGTATCTGGATGGTAAATTGGTATCTGCGGAAACTCGTGGAGATGGGGAAATCGGTGTGGACTGTCTGCATAATGCGATGACTGTTACGAACATTCCGAAAGAAATTCCATACAAAGAAGAGCTGATTATCGATGGTGAAATGATTATTGATTATCGTACTTTTCATCAGATTAACGATAAACTTGAACAAGATAAAAAATTTAAGAATTCAAGGAATCTGGTATCTGGTACTTTACAAATGCTAGATAGCAAAATTGCATCAGAGCGACGTATGCAATTTGTAGCATGGAGAATTATTAAGGGATTCGATCAGTACGATTCTGTTACAAAAAGATTGTGTATGGTACGAGATTTAGGATTCACGATCGTTCCGTTCTGGGAATATCCAGTTGGGTGTAATTGCCTGCCAGAAATTTTGCAATCTGTGCGTGACGAAGCAACCAACCTTGGATATCCATACGACGGAGCTGTAATGGGATATATATCAAATTCTTATGGTGAGTCACTTGGAAGGACTGAGAAATTTTTCCGATATTCGATTGCTTATAAGTACGAAGATGCTTTGGTGAAAACCCAAATTCGTCATATTGAATGGACAATGGGAAAGACAGGAGTTCTGACACCAACAGCAGTATTTGATCCTGTAGAAATGGGTGGCACTACAGTTACCAAAGCATCGTTACATAATATTACGATTATGAAGAACTTGAAACTGAGCTATGGAGACAAGATTGTAGTTTATAAAGCAAATCAGATTATTCCACAGGTGGCTGACAATCTTGATCGTTCATTACATCATCCGATTGTTCCACCAAAAATTTGTCTGTGTTGTGGTAGTGGAACTAAGATCGTAAAAGAGAATGATACGGAAGTGTTAATCTGTACAAATCCAAACTGTAAAGGGAAATTGCTTGGAAAACTATCCAATTTTGTGTCCAGAGGAAAGATGAACATCGATGGACTGTCTGAAGCCAACCTGAAAAAATTCATTGATGCAAATATGTTAGAGACGTATTCTGACATTTATGAACTAGATCGTTTCCAGTATGTGATACAGATGATGCCTGGATTCGGGGAAAAGTCCGTTCAAAAGCTCTTAGATTCCATTGAACGATCAAGAGAAGTAACACTGAACCGTTTCTTAGCTGCTCTGTCTATTCCGGGCATAGGTGACAAAACAGCAAAGGATATTGCCAAGGACATGCATAACAATATTGAGGAATTCAATCAGGCGGTTGCAGATCGTTATGATTTTTCGCAAATCTCTGGAATTGGGTATGTTGTAAATACGCAAATCTACCGCTGGTTTGACGATATGAAGAATAGATTAGATTATCAAAAGCTACTGGAACACTTGCATTTTCCAGAAAATCAGCCATCTGAAAGCAGTTCTGCCTTATCTGGAAAGATTTTCTGTATTACTGGCACTATTTCTCATTATAAGAATCGAAAGGCTTTACAGGAAGAAATAGAGCGATTTGGTGGTAAAACAACTGGATCTGTAACAACAAAAACATCCTATTTAATAAACAACGATAAGAATAGCAACAGCAGTAAAAACAAGAAAGCCAAGGAACTTGGTATTCCGATTATTTCTGAAGAAGAGTTTTTGAAGATGATAAAGGAGAAGTAAAAATGAATTATACATTACAACAGGTTCTTGATCTGATTCAGCCAATTATCATTGTTGGATTAATTGTGCAGAATGTTTCAATCAATAAAGAAATTAATGAGCTGAAAATCAGACTCCACACTATTATCAAAACAGACCATTGGATTCATAATATGCGACTTATATCTATTAAGAAACCAAAAGAGTCTGAACATAAACAGGAGAAATAGCCATAATGAATAGTTTAGAATATGCAGATTGTATCATAACGGCTCTAGGAGAAAGTTTTTGTAAAGAACCCAAAATGCAAGTCAGAGCACTATCTGAACTTACAGTGTATACAGGCGATGAATCTTTCCGAAGAAGAGCACAAGACCTGTGCGAACGATACGAGCTGTGTCCGACATGTTTGAACCAGTTGAAATTAGTTCAATGGCGTGAAGATCGTGGAGATGGAATGTTTGAATTAATGAGTGAGTATCAGTGTCCGCATTGTGAACGTCAAAATAATAATACAATAGAGTAAAATTAAGAAAGGAGTCGGAGCCACTGGCCAGTATAAAGGGATATCCCGGCTCCTTTTTATATATAGATGGAAGAACGAGAATTATTGAAGTATGCTATTGAACATGATATGATAAACTTGTCATATGTTCAAGAGCAGATAGAGATGACAAAAAGAAAAGAAGTGTTACAAAAGCATCCTTATTCCATTTGGTTTAGCCAAAAAGAAGAAAGATGGTACACACATGTTCCATTCATGTGGTCAGAGTCTAAGAAAAAAAGAATAAACAGAAAGAACAAACGAGATCTTGAAGATGAAATTGTGGCTTACACTCTGGAATACGAGAAATTGACAGAAAAGAAGAAGAGTGATTCTTATTTAATAAATCTGTCTTTTGAAGAATTATTTTATGAATTCATGGATTATAAGACTCGTGAAGTAAGTAGCACTACTATTCGCAGAATGATGGCAGACTGGAAAAAATTCTACGAACCGCACCCAGAATTCATCCAAAAACCATTTCTGGATATTACTAAAATCGATATGGATAATTTTTTTAATGATGTGATGGATGAATATAAATTGCAGAAAAAAGCATTTTATAATATGTGTGGAATCGCAAAACAGGTCTATGAATATGCGATAGATTCTGACTATACGGATAAAACACCATACAGGAATAAAGTGAATCGTAAAAAGTTTACCCCAACAAAAAAACCAGAAAGTAGTACACAGGTTTATACAGACGAAGAAAAAGAACTTTTATGTCAGGAAATGGAACGGAGATTGCAAAATAATCCACAGAGTACTGCTTGTCTTGCAGTGATGCTAGATTTTGAACTTGGTACACGAAAGGGAGAATTGCTCGCTCTGTCTTTAAGGGATATAAAAAGGGATCGTATTCATATCCATAGGCAGCTTGTGGAACGATTTGATACATCCGATCTACAGAACATGAAAAGTCTTGGATTTTTTGTTGTGGAGTATACCAAGTCAGCAGACGGGGATAGATGGTTGCCATTGACAAAACGTGCAAAAGAACTGATTCAAAGAACTATAGATTTGAATCAGAAATATGGATTCCGCTACAAAGAGTATTTATTTGTAGGAAGAAATGGAGTATTAACACCAGATGCGGTAGATGCTCAAGTTCGAAGAGGCTGTAAACAAATTGGAATTCCTGTAAAAACCATGCACAAGATTCGAAAAACCTATGCATCCAAGCTGTATCATAATGGGGTAAATGTAAGTGTAGTAAAAGATGTGTTGGGACATGCAGATGAAGCAACGACATTACGTCACTATATTTTTAACGTAGAGTCCCAAAAAGAAACAGACCAGTTAGTGAGATCAGTACTGGAAGAAAAGCCAGAAAATTCTCTCAAAGGGACTGCGGGGGACTTAAAAATCATCTATTTCCCTGAGATAAAAAAACCCGGAAACCCTGAAAATACAAGGCTTCCGGCACATAATTAAGATATGCGGAAGATGGGACTTGAACCCACACGACTGCAATAGTCACAAGATCCTTAGT
>OGPH01000181.1_pt1 | contig 73307 bp, 75 predicted proteins | sample 1552891 | NCBI WGS metagenome assembly OGPH01 (sample SAMEA2580272, study PRJEB22360) | human gut metagenome | biome: human gut; feature: human-associated habitat; material: faeces | place: Denmark | collected 2008/2010 | reverse complement strand
TAAGGAATGCCTTTTTTATTCTCTTTCCTTATTTCTATTTATATTATAGTCCTCTATTTTAGCAGAGTCAAGTATAGAGTGCTAAAAACATTTTTTCACACATTATGTCAACATATAATCATATGAATTTATTAAAAATCTGTATTTACAAGAGTTTATCTAACTCCATTAATAATCTTGATTTCATTATCCTTAATTCTTCATTTGTAGGACAGTTAGAATCATCATACATTTTTTGCATTGGATACCACCAGACAGGTCCCTTACCATTATTACCATATTTTCCTAAATCACCATTGACTCTTGGAAATAAATGCCAGTGAAGATGTGTATCTCCATTTCCCAATAATTCATAGTTCATTTTTTCTGCATTAAAAGCTTTAGAAACTGCTTCAGCTACAATAGACATTTCTTCTAAAAACTTCATTTTTTTGATTGTTTCTAAATGAAATAATTCTGTTTTATGATCTTTATATAAAAATAAAGTATATCCCTTAAAATGCTGATTATCTCCAATAACCACATAACCAGTTTCAAGTTCTTTTACAAAATATGGATTTGTACCATTCTTTATCATTTTTATTCTGTCACAAATTAAACACATTTTAATCACCTCACTAAACTGGAATTTTCAAACCATCTTACTCATTATTAAAGCAATAATTAAAGCAATTATTGCAAATCCAACTATGGTTCCCAGCCATTTGACTATTTTCATTTTTGTAGGAATATAAGGTTTTAATTCTTCTGTATTGGGTATATCCCACGCTTTTGTATGTTCTACCCAATACCAGTCAACAAAAAATCTATCAAATAGTCCCATTATATACATTATAAATAAACTTTGAATAAAAATATTTCCAAACTCTTTTGCATCATTTATATAGCAAACCATTAATGGCACTAGAATAAAACAAGGTAAGTATAAAACTATAATTGATATAATGGTTTGTTTCTTTATTTCTTTTTGAGTAGTATATCCTAATTTTATTGCTTTTTCTTGAACATTCTTTTCGTAAAATACAGTAAATTTTTCAGGACCATTTGCTATACCAATAACACAAAACATTAAAAGTATAAAACATAATACTATACCTTCCATTAGTAACATTAGAATTAACATTAAAATCAACTCGCTTTCAAATTCCAATTTACTCATTTCTTCTATCACCTACTAATAGTATTTTAATTTATATCACTCATTTTTTGATTTCACTTTTGCCGGATTGCCTACTGCTATAGAATTGTTTGGAATATCTTTTGTTACAACACTTCCAGCACCAATAACCGAATTATCCCCAATAGTCACTCCCGGTAAAATAGTACAATTTCCTCCAATCCATACATTTTTACCAATAGTTACAGGTTTGCCAAATTCAATATCTGAAATTCTTTCATCTGGAACTAATGAATGACAAGCTGTATAAATATGGGTATTTGGTCCTATTAAAGTATGCTCTCCTATTTTTACAGGGCAAACATCTAATATGACACAACCATAATTAAGCATAACATTTTTTTCAATGAAAATATTATATCCATAATCACAAAAAAAATGGTGGTTTAATCCAAAATTTTCCGTTAGTATTTATTAATTTTCTCATTAATCGTGATTTCATATTGATCTCATTAAAACTTCTTTTATTATACTTAGTACATATTCTATTTGCTCGTGCTCGTTCAAGAACAAGTCTAGGATTAGCAGGATTATATTTTTCTCCAGAAATCATTTTTTCTTTTTCTGTTTTCAATCTTATCATTCCTTTTTATAATTTTAAACTACCACTTATTTTTTGATTAAAGAATCTATTCCTAAACCAACACATAAACCTATACTTATCCCAAAACATATACATATAGGAATATTATCAGTAAACAGTCCTATAATGACTCCTAGTGATGTTCCAATACACATTCCTATTGACATTCCTTCTCACATATATGTTTTTATTTCATCTTTATTTTTCAATAAATCTATTTAACTTTCTGTTGCTTTTTCCAACTTTTCTTTCATTGGTGTTAAAAACGGACGTATCGGTTCTAAAACTTTCATGTTTCTTAATAAAACCATAGCCATATTTCGATCTCTTTCCATAAAGTCATCAACAGCATACCATAATTGTTTTTGACAATCTTCTTGTCTATAATCTGAAAGTGAAATCAATGCATAACAATAAAAATAGGCGACAATATCAAAATCTAAACAGTGTCTTTTATGGTTATATTGAGGAATATTTGTTTCTAAAAATTGCAAAACTGTATCGACTGTATGTGGTTTTTTAGAAAAAGGAATCATTCTTTCATATTCTTTTTTTGTTATGGGAGCATGTGTTAGAGTTGCTAATTTACGACATAACTGCCATATTTCCTCAAAAGATGCACCAACTTCTTTGGCAGCTTCCATTAAAGGCAAGGTACTTTTAGCTACCCAAATATTCTCTCCTTGAAATTTTGGACCAGTTATAACAAATGTTTTATGATTCTTAATACAATCTTGAAGATAAGCCTCTTGCTTTTCTCGATAATCTCTTAATTCATCAATTGAAGGTATTTTCTTTCTAGTCATATTTTTTCTCCTATATCCCATATTATATCAACAGAAGATAAGCTATTCAACAAAATCACCACTTACAAAATCTCCTATAATCATTGTATTTAAAAAGAGAACATTTCTGTTCCCTACATATCAATTTGAATATGACTTCCTACTCTTTCTTTTACTTTTTCTTGCATGCGTTCTTTTGAAATTGTTATCCCATTGTATCCTTGTAAAGCATGTTTTTTAGCAAGTTCATCTGTATAATCTTTTAATCTATATACTGTAAATTTCTCTCTTGTATCAATGATATTCTTTTGATTCGTTGTTTCATAATGATTCATAAGTGGTACTAAAGTGACATTTTGAATAGACCACTCACTTCCATCTTTTTTAAAATCACATGTCAGCATTCCACCTAATTGAGAATCTTCTTCTAACATTCCACTAATAAAATTACCCAAACTATATGCTACAAGTGTTTGATGACCATCTTGACCTTCAATCCATTCTACAGGCTGTAAAGTATGCGTATGTGTTCCTAAAACGATATCAACACCTAAATCAGCTAAAAACTTCGCATTTTTCTTTTGAAATGGTTGTGGCTCCAAATCATTTTCAATACCCCAATGACAAGATACAATCACAATATCACTGATCTCCTTTGCATTTTCTACATCGTTTTTCATTTTTTCTTCATCAAAATCATTAATACAATAAGATGGATAATCTTCTGTATAATTTAACATCTGATTATATGCTAAAAAAGCTATACGTAAACCATCCTTTTCAACAACCTGGATCTGATCACGTTCTTCTTGAGACTGATATAATCCAATATAATGCATATCCTGATAATTTTTAAAAACCTGGATAGAATGCTGGATTCCTTCATATCCTTGATCTAAGGCATGGTTAGTAGAACCATTGACAATATCAAACCCAACATCATGTAAATTCTTTGCCATAGCATCAGGAGTATTAAAATAAGGATAGCCAGATGCTTTACCCCCACCTAATATTGTTTCCTGATTGACAAAAGCCAAATCAGCCTGTTCAATATATGGCTTTATGTTTGTATAGTAGGATGAAAAATCATAATCATCATCCGTTTTTGCTTCATCCAATAATCTTTGATGCATTAAATTATCCCCAACGGCGACAAACGAAACTGTATCATCTTTTTTTGGTTCCTGAACTTTTTCTTTTTTTGGTGTATTTTGACAGCCAGAAATCAATAAAACAGATATCAATAATTGGATAATCTTTTTCATTTATTTAGTTGTACTCCCAAATCCACCATTACGAATCTCATTTGCATCATCATCTTCAACAAGACCATATTGCATAAAGATTCCTTGCGCAATCCCTTGTCCAGGTAAGACTTCTACAGTTTTATTTTCATTTGTATCATTTGTCATCTTAATAAAGATATGCCCCTCATTATCTGAATAAAAATAATCACTATCAATAACTCCCACTGTATTGTTTAATTGTAGACGATACTTAAATCCTAGTCCACTTCTAGGATAAATCATTAAAACCCATCTTTCATTCATTTCACAACGAATACCAGTTGGAATCTTGATTGTTTCCTGTGGTTTTAAGCATATATGAATAGGTGTATAAAAATCATATCCCGCTGAGCCTTTAGTCGCACGTTTAGGTAATTGAATAGAATCATAAACAGATTGAATCTGTTGCTTAGAAGCATGTGCATCATAATCTAAATAAGCTTCCTCAAATTGTTGATAAGATACTTTATAAAATTTTGCTGTTGTCATATTGTTCTCCTTAACCTTCATAATATTCTTCTAATGTTTTGTTTTCCTGATGTAATTGTGTAGCTAAATCTACACCTACATAACGAATATGCCATGGTTCATACCCATAACCTGTAATACGTACTTTATCTTGAGGATAACGCAAAATAAAGCCATATTTATAAGCATCACTTTCAATGAATTTTCCCAGTGGACTATCAGCCACTTTTTCACTTAAACGATCTCCATCCATAGTATAGGATATATCTACACATAAGCCTAGTTCATGTTCACTACGACGAGGATAGGCATTATATTGAATAGCATGCTCTTGGCCAAACACTTTTACAGAATTATCCCAATAAAGCTGTTGTATTTCTGGTTCACGATAGCCTGAGATAGTATAAATCTCAATGCCTTTTTCCTTGGCTGCCTGATAAAATTGCGTGTATGCCTGATTCGCTTCATGACGCAACTTTTGACTACAATCAATCACTTTTTCTAAATCATCAGGCTTCCATCCCTCAGGTATTTCATGTAACTTATTGACAAGAACAGTCACATCATCAGGATTTTCAACAATATCCGCCTGTGCTGTGATAGGATTAATCAAATCCCCCACATATTCCACAACATCTACAATCAAATCCTTTTGAGCTTTATTTCCAGCCTGATCTTCGACAGAATAATGGACAGTTTTCTTTCCTACTGAAGATGTATCTATATCACTGTAGCTCACCTGATCCATTAAATCACCATCTTGTAAATCGCTGGCTTTTTCAATATAAAGACTATAATCAAATGTATCATTTAATGCTATTTGAACTCTTGATTTTGTTAATGTTAAAACAGGAGCTTCCTTGTCTTGTGATTGACATCCTGTTAACATAAACATAAAAGAGAGTATCCCTATGACAATTTTTTTCATGACTACCTCCATAACATAACGGCTTATTAAAACTATACCCTTACTTAGCTACCATTATAAACCAATTCTACGAAAAATTCCTTAATATTTACTTAATTTATTTCATTTGACAACATTCACACAAATTCATATAATATCGTCATAAAAAAGGAGGATATTTCTATGCAATATGCTATTATTTTTTCAAGTCCAACAGGAAATACACAAATGTTGGCTGAAACTATTAAAAATCATATAAAAGGAGAATGTTGTTATTATGGAAAGGCTGACTTAGCACCATTGATGGCTGATTATATTTTTGTTGGTTTCTGGACAGATAAAGGAACATGTGATGAATCAATTCAGGATTATTTAAAACAACTCCATCATCAAAAAATCTTTTTATTTGGAACTGCTGGTTTTGGTGGTAGTCAAGAATATTTTGATGGTATTTTAAAACGTGTCCAAACAAACATTGCTGATGATAATCAAATTGTGGGACAATTTATGTGTCAAGGAAAAATGCCTATGAGTGTCAGACAACGTTATGAACAAATGGCACAAAAACAGCCGGAAAAATTTATTCCTATGATTGAAAATTTTGATCATGCATTATCACATCCTAGCCCAGAGGATTTACAATCATTTATCCATCAACTTTCAGTCATTCAATAATCGAGATCATCATAGGATTCATACTTATGATGATCTTTTTATCTCTTTAATCATATGAATATTACAATTTTTTTAAGTATTTTTTACATTCTTTTAATATTTTTGTGGTAATATATACACGTTAGGAGGGGGATATATGCCAGCCATATATACACATTATTGTTTTGGGGAAGAAATGAAAAAAGTTTATTCACCCCATCTTCAAAAAATCATTCAAGACAATATTGAACTTTATGAAATAGGTTTACATGGTCCTGATATTTTTTTCTATTATCAGATTTATCATCATAATGATTTAAATCGTTGGGGAAGTGCCATGCATAAACAAAAAGCTTATGACTTATTTGAAAATTCTCGTCATGTTATTTTAGAAAAAAGTCATAAAGAAGCCAAAATAGCCTATATGTTAGGTTTTATTGCTCATTTTGCATTGGACTATGAATGTCATAGTTATATTGAAAAGAAAATGCAAGCTTCACATGTTTCACATTCCTTAATTGAATGTGAAATGGATAAATATTTATTGATCAAGAATCATCAAAAACCATTATATACAGATTTAACTCAGCATTTACATCCCACTATGGAAAATGCCAAAGTGATTCAAACTTTTTTTAATCAATTTAGTGTTCAACAGATTTTATCAACATTAAAATCCATGAAAACATATAATCGTTTTCTAGCAAGTCATAATCCATTCATCAGAACATTAGTGAAAGTCTTTTTATTGATTTCAGGTAAATATAAAGGTTATCGTGGATTGTTGATGGATCAAAAAGACCACGAAGCATGCAAAGATAGTAATCTACGTTTAGAAAAATTAATGAAAAAAGCCATTCCACACTGTCTTGAACTCAGTGAAAATTATTATACATACTTAACAAAAAACGAACCACTCAGTCATGATTTTTTAGCACATTACAGTGCTCAAGAGGGTTGGGAAAATATTCCAGTATTATCGTATGAAAAGGAGAAAGAATATGACATCTAAAACAACATCTTTAGAAAAGAAGTGGATTATGTATGATATTGGAAACTCTGCTTTTACATTACTTGTATCTACAATCATGCCTATTTATTTTAATTTCTTAGCTGACAGCGCTCATATCTCTGAAACAAACTATTTAGCTTTTTGGGGGTATGCAACATCTATAGCCACAATCATTACAGCTATTCTTGGTCCTATATTAGGAACTGCTTCTGATTTTAAAGGATGGAAAAAGAAGCTGTTCATGGTTGCTTTACTCATTGGCGCATTGGGTTGTATTTTACTTGGATTTACTTCATCCTGGTTATGGTTTTTATGTTTATTTGTGATTGCAAAATCTGCTTATTCATTAAGTCTGGTTTTTTATGATTCTATGCTTATAGATATTACAACTCCAGAACGTATGGATAATGTTTCTGCTAAAGGATATGCCTGGGGATACATTGGAAGCTGTATACCTTTTATAGCCAGTTTAGCCCTTGTATTATTCTATGAACAACTTTCATTAACAATGGAAACAGCTATGAGTATTTGTTTTATTCTAATTGCTTTATGGTGGTTATTATTGTCAGTTCCTTTAATTCTAGGATATCATCAAACATATTATTTAGAAAAAGAAAACCATTATGTTAAAGCGAGTTTTCTACGTTTAAAAAATATCTTTGTAGATTTAAAAAAGAATCCTAAAGTCTTATTCTTTTTGATTGCTTTCTTCTTTTATATTGATGGTGTTTATACCATCATTGATATGGCTACGGCCTATGGAACAGCTTTAGGATTAGATACAACAGGTTTGTTATTGGCTTTATTATTAACGCAAATTGTGGCGTTTCCAGCTGCTTTAATTTTTGGAAAATTAAGTTCTTCTATTGAAAATACAAAACTCATCAAAATATGTATCTTTGCTTATTTCCTTATTGCATTATATGGAATCACTCTCCAACAACAATATCAATTCTGGATTTTAGCTGTTGGTGTTGGAATCTTTCAAGGAGCTATTCAATCATTATCACGTTCTTATTATGCTAAAATCATTCCAGCCAATCGTTCTGGTGAATATTTTGGTTTGTATGATATTTGTGGTAAAGGGGCATCATTCATGGGAACAACTCTTGTTTCCCTTATTTCTCAAGTTACAGGTATGATGAATATAGGTGTAGGATCATTAGCTATCATGTTCTTCATTGGTTTTGTATTCTTCAAAAAAACAGAAAAATTGCATCAATAATTTTAGACTCTTTATATGGAGTCTTTTTTATTACAGATAAAAACGGATGTCACCAAAATATGACACCCATTTTTCTTTTATTAAATTTTTGTAATATCAATAAGTGATGTATTTCCTTGATGTCTTTTTTCAAGACAATTGATTAATGCTTGGGCTGTATCCAATGATGTATAAATTGGAATACCTGCTTCTACCGCAAAGCGACGAATCATAAATCCATCTTTTAAATTATTGTTTCTTGTTGGTATATCAATGATTAAATCAACTGTATCAGTTAACATTAAATCAAAGATTGTATTTTTCTTATCAGCAATGTAATTGACAAGATGAGCAGGAATTCCATGTTCAATAAGATACGTAAATGTTCCAATTGTTGCATAAATGTCATACCCAAATTGATGATATTGTTTTGCAATTGGTAAGAATTCTTCTTTGGCACTATCTTTAATCGTACAGATAATATTCTTTTTCTTTGGCAAATCAATACCTGTCGCAATAAATGCTTTATAAATGGCTTCATCAAAGTCTTTAGACACACCTAAAACTTCTCCTGTAGATTTCATTTCAGGGCCTAAGCTGATTTCTGCACCAGTAATCTTTTCAAATGAGAAGACTGGCATCTTAATAGCCACTGTTTCTTTTTCTTTAGCCAATCCATATTCATATCCTTGTTCCTTGATTGTTTTTCCCATAATAACATGTGTTGCGACATCTACCACAGGAATATCAGTAACCTTAGAAATATAAGGAATAGTACGTGAAGAACGTGGGTTCACTTCAATAACATAGACTTGATCTTCATAAACAATAAATTGAATGTTAATCAATCCAATGACATGTAACGCTTTTGCTAGTCTTTGTGTATAATCCACAATCACATCTTTAATTTCCTGTTTAATCTTTTGTGGTGGATATACTGAGATACTATCTCCACTATGCACTCCTGCACGTTCTACGTGTTCCATGATACCTGGAATCAATACACCATGTTCATCACAGATAGCATCGACTTCAACTTCTTTACCAGATAAATATTTATCAATCAAGATAGGATGTTCCTGATATTGACGATTGATGATTTCCATGAATTTCTTAATATCACCATCATTTAAAGCAATTTCCATTCCAGCTCCACCTAATACATACGATGGTCTGACAAGCACTGGATATCCTAAACGATTGGCTACTTCTAAAGCTTCTTCTGTTGTGAAAACTGTTGAACCTCTAGGACGATCTATATCACAACGCTGTAAGATTTCATCAAATCTTTCACGGTCTTCTGCTGCATCAACGTTATCAGCTGATGTTCCTAAAATAGGAACTCCCATTTCCATTAAGGCTTTTGTAAGCTTGATGGCTGTTTGTCCACCAAATTGTACAATGGCACCATCTGGTTTTTCTAAACGCACAATACTTTCTACATCTTCAGGTGTTAATGGTTCAAAATATAAACGATCAGCTATATCAAAGTCAGTTGATACTGTTTCTGGATTATTATTCACAATAATTGTATCATAGCCAGCTTCCTTTAACGCCCAGACACAATGAACAGAACAATAATCAAACTCTATCCCTTGTCCAATACGGATTGGTCCTGAACCTAAAACCATAATTTTCTTTTTATCATCACGAGGATCAACTTCATTATGTTCTCCATATACAGAATAATAATAAGGTGTTGTTGCATCAAATTCAGCTGCACATGTATCTACTGTTTTATAAACAGCTTCGATATGATGATCTAATCTCATTTGATGAATATCTTGAGTTGTATGATTTGTGTACTTAGCAATAATTTGATCTGGGAATTCTAATCTTTTAGCAAGTTTTAATAATTCAACAGTCAATGGTTCTGTTTTTAATTGTTGTTCGACTTCCGTTAAATGTTTGATTTTATCAATAAACCAGCAATCAATACGTGTTATATCATGAATTTCCTGTTCACTCATTCCTTGTCTTAAAGCCTGTGCTACTACAAAGATACGATGATCATCTACATCTTTTAATTTGACTTTTAATTCATCTAATGAAAGTCCATCGACTTCAGGAATATTTAAATCATAAACATTTTGTTCGAGAGAACGTAAAGCTTTCATAAATGCACCTTCAAAATTATGAGCAATACTCATAACTTCTCCTGTGGCTTTCATCTGTGTTCCTAGTTTTCTAGATGCCCCAACAAATTTATCGAATGGCCATTTTGGAATCTTACAAACAATATAATCTAACGTCGGTTCATAAGAAGCATATGTTTTTCCAGTAACTGCATTTTTAATTTCATCCAATGTATAACCTAAAGCAATTTTCGCTGCCAGTTTGGCGATTGGATAACCTGTTGCTTTTGAAGCTAAAGCTGAAGAACGCGAAACACGTGGATTAACTTCAATAACGCAATATTCAAAACTATCTGGATTTAAAGCATACTGCACATTACATCCACCTTGAATATTTAAGGCTGTAATAATATTTAAAGCCGAACTTCTTAACATCTGATATTCTTTATCAGATAAAGTTTGACTTGGTGCCACAACAATACTATCTCCCGTATGTACACCAACTGGATCAAGGTTTTCCATATTACATACTGTAATACAGTTACCATGTCCATCACGCATCACTTCATATTCAATTTCTTTCCATCCAGCAATACTTTTTTCAATGAGGCACTGACTCACACGTGATAAACGCAATCCATTAGAACAAATATGATGTAATTCTTCTTCATTATTGGCAATTCCACCACCTGTTCCTCCTAATGTATATGCTGGTCTAATAACAACTGGATAACCAATTTTATTCGCAAACTCAATGGCTTCATCTACATGATTCACGACAATTGAAGCAGCACATGGTTCTCCAATCTTTTCCATTAATGTTTTAAACTCTAATCTATCTTCAGCCAGTTTGATTGTATCTGTTGAAGTTCCAATCGTACGGACATGATGTTTGTCTAAGAATCCTTCATCAGCCAAAGCCATCGCAATATTTAAAGCATTTTGTCCTCCAAGCGTTGGTAAGATACTATCTGGTTTTTCAACTTCAATTAAATGTTTGACAACCGGTACAGTTAAAGGTTCTATATAAACCTTATCCGCAATATCTTTATCTGTCATGATTGTGGCTGGATTGGAATTAATGATTACAACTTCTATTCCTTCTTCTTTCAAGGCTCTACAAGCCTGTGTTCCTGCATAATCAAATTCAGCAGCTTGTCCAATAATAATTGGTCCAGACCCAATCACTAATACTTTTTGAATATCATGATTTCTAGGCATTTTGATTTCCTCCCATCATTTTGATAAATTCGTCAAATAAATATGATGTATCTAATGGTCCAGCACATGCTTCTGGATGGAATTGAACTGTTTTAATAGGTTCTTTTACATATTCAATACCTTCAAGCGTTCCATCATTGACGTTCTGGAACCACATTTTTGCGACTGTTGGATCCAAAGATTCATCTTTGACGACATAATTATGATTTTGTGTTGAAATATAAACACGATTTGTCTTTAAATCCTTAACTGGATGGTTAGCTCCATGATGTCCATAAACCATTTTTTGAGTTTCAAATCCATGTGCCAATGCCATCAGCTGATGTCCTAAACAAATCGCAAAAATAGGCATTTCACTTTGACTTAATATCTTCACATTTTCAATGATTTCATGACATTCTGCTGGATCCCCAGGTCCATTTGAAAGCATAATCCCATCAAAATTTCCATCAAGAATAATTTGAGCAGGTGTATTGGCTGGAAAAACAGTTACTTCACAATTTCTGTTTACCAGCTCTCTGGCAATATTTTTCTTGGCACCAAAATCATATAAAGCGACTTTATATGTACCATTCCCTAAAACATAAGGTTCACAGCATGTTGTTTGTTTTACAACACCAGAAACTTTATATTCATGAATACGTTTTAAAACATCACTTAAATCATCATAGTGCTGTGTTGTAATCAAACCATTCATACAACCTTTATTTCTGATTAACTTTGTAATATAACGTGTATCAACACCTTGAATACCTACAATATCATGTTGTTTCAAATAGTCTTCTAAATCCATATTCTTTCTAAAATGACTGCCTAATCTTGCTAGTTCATTCACAACAAAACCTTCTACATATGGTTGTCTTGATTCCTGATCTTCCAAACAAACACCGTAATTTCCAATCAATGGATATGTCATCACAACACTTTGTCCAGCATATGAAGGATCTGTCAAGACTTCCAGATATCCTGTCATAGATGTATTAAAGACAAACTCACTAATGACTTCCTTATGACCACCAAAATGTTCACCCTCAAAGATATGTCCATCTTCTAATATCAAATATGCTTTCATTGTTACCTCCTTATATCATAAAAAAACATATCCATAAAAGATATGTTTTTAGAAATATAAAAAATGAGAAAAAGATGTTCTAACAATCGTTGTATCCATAACTTGTTTTCCCACCATAATTCTCATTCCTTTCTGTTTATTCTTGTATAGTATAGTCAAATTTAACATAATTATCAAGATATTTTTTCATAATTTTTTATTATCATAATTTTAAATTATTAATAATTATTCATTAATTGCTTTTTCTCCTGTTTCACGCGTACGAATTTTCATAGCATTATCAAGCTTATAAGTAAAAATCTTACCATCTCCTACTTCTCCAGTATAAGCCGCCTGACAAATCGCTTCAATCGTTTTTTCAGCCCATTCTTCACTGCTGACAACAATTTCAAATTTAATTTTTGGTAACATGTTCACTTCAACTTCCTGACCACGAACATATTCTGTATAGCCATGTTGCAATCCACATCCCATCACTTGAGATACTGTCATACCATTGACTTGGATACGAGCAAGTGCTTCTTTGACTTCTTCATACTTTTCTTCTCTTACAATGGCTTCAATTTTGATCATATTCACTTTCCTCCTAATCTAATCCATTAAAAGACGGATATGCATTTTCCTGATGTTCAGAAATATCCAATCCTTTTTGTTCTTCTTGTTTAGAGACACGAAGGGTTGTGAAACATCTGACAATAGCAATACAAATCAATGTCCCTACCACTGCCACTGCAATCGTAACAACGATACTGATGATTTGTGCTATGAATAATTGTGTATCTCCAAAGAACAAACCATTCCATCTGGCAACATCGTTAATAGACGTTTGTGTAAACAATCCAGTCGCAATACCACCCCAGATACCACCAATACCATGGCATCCAAAAGCGTCCAAAGCATCATCATAACCTAATTTCTGTTTCACTTTAGAAATCATCAGATAACAGATAGGACTACCAACCAATCCAATAATGATAGATGCCCAGATAGGCACATATCCTGCTCCTGGTGTAATAGCGACAAGACCGACAACCATACCTGTCACACTTCCTACCAACGTTGGTTTTCCACTCATGAATACATCCATACCCATCCATGACAGCATTCCAACTGCTGCTGATAAACCTGTTGTCATAAAGGCATGAACAGCCAGTTCATTGGCCTGTAAGGCACTGCCTGCATTAAAACCAAACCATCCAAACAACAGTAAACTGGCTCCCAAGACAACAAATGGAATGTTATGTACATGATATTGTACACGTAAGTAATCTTTACGTTTTCCTAAAACAATACATAAAACCAGCGCACTGACACCAGAACTGATATGGACAACATTTCCTCCTGCAAAATCAACTGAACCAATCTTTGCCAGAAATCCACCGACTCCCCAAACCATATGAGCCATTGGATAATAAACAATCACTGACCAAAGAATAATAAACAAAAACAAAGCTTTAAATTTCATACGTCCAGCAACTGCTCCAGTAATTAAAGCTGGTGTAATAATGGCAAACATCATTTGAAAAATGGCAAACTCTAAATGAGGAATTGTAGAAACATAATCTGTTGTACTTCCTTCGATGCCCTGTAGACCTAACCAGCTGAAATCTCCAATGATTCCAAAGTGATCATTTCCAAAAGCCAGTGAGTATCCAAATAATGCCCACATCACTGCTGCAATCCCCATGACAAATATAGAAGTCATCATTGTATTGACAACATTTTTACGGCGAACAAGTCCACCATAAAAGAATGCAAGTCCCGGTGTCATTAATAACACCAGGGCACTACATATTAACATAAAACCAATATCCCCTGAATTCATATCATAGACCCCCTAACTTTATTTATTATTCATTCATATAGCTATATCCCATTAAGTATTGATCAACTTCTTTGGCACATTCATTACCTTCAGCGATAGCCCAAACAACAAGAGATTGACCGCGATGCATATCTCCTGCAACGAAAATCTTCTCTTCCTTTGTCGCATAGCTCTTTGGCATTGTCATGACAACCTGACGTTGATTCACAGATAAATCAAACTGCTCTTTAATATCATCTTCAATCCCTACAAATCCTGCTGCAATCAGCAACAAATCTGCCTTCAGCATTTTTTCGCTATCTTCTTTTTCAACCCATTGACCATCAACCATTCTCCCCTGAATCGTTTTGACAGCTTTGAGTTGTCCATCTTCTTCAATACATTCTTTAATCGTTGTTTCATAAACACGTGGATCTTTCTTAAAAACAGCCAGACTTTCTTCTTGTCCATAGTCTGTTTTCAATTCATCTGGCCACATTGGCCAAGGACGTGTGTTTTGATGAGGTGGACATGGCATCATTTCTAGTTGTGTAACTGATGCACATCCCTGACGAATACATGTTCCTACACAGTCATTACCGGTATCTCCACCACCTACAACAACCACATGTTTTCCTTTAGCATCAATACGTAAAGGACTTTGATTTAATAAATCTTGTGTTACGCTTTTGAGAAAATCCACTGCAAAGTAAATGCCTTTAGCTTGTCTCCCTGGTACATTTAAATCACGTGCTTTTTTCGCTCCACAACATAACACAACTGCATCATATTCTTTTAATAATTCTTCTTTCGTTATATCTTGTCCAACATGAACATTGGTATAAAACTGAACCCCTTCTTCTTTCATTAATTGAATACGACGTTCAATAATCTGTTTTTCAAGTTTCATTTGAGGAATACCATACATCAATAATCCTCCTAAACGATCATCTTTTTCAAAAACACTGACCTGATGTCCACGTTGATTTAATTTATAGGCTACCGTTAATCCTGTAGGACCACTGCCAATAACAGCTACTTTTTTAAATGAACATATTGGCGACTGTTCAGCTTTCATCAATTGATTCTGATAAGCCTTTTCAATAATAAATAATTCATTATCTTTAATGGTCACGGCATCTCCATGCAATCCACATACACATGCCTTTTCACATAATGCGGGGCACACACGTCCTGTAAACTCTGGGAAGGGATTTGTTTTTAATAGACGTGAAAGTGCACGTTCATCATTATGGTGAAAGATTTCATCATTCCACTCAGGAATGAGGTTATGTAAAGGACAACCTGTAACCATATGATTGATTTCAATAGCTGATTGACAAAACGGAACACCACAATTCATACAGCGAGCTCCTTGCTGACGACGTTTTTCATCAGAGAGAGGGATGTGGAATTCCTGAAAATCAGCGATTCTTGTTTCTGGTGATTCAGTGAAATTATCTTCTCTATCAAACTCTAAAAATCCTGTAGCTTTTCCCATACATTACCCTCCTATTGATGAACTTGCTTAAAGGCCATTAAAGCTGCCTCGTCATGTGAATAGCCTTGTTTTTCAAAGCTTTCAATATTATCTAACATACACGCATAATTAACTGGCACAATCTTTTTAAAATGTGGTATCCATGCTTCAAAACTTTCCAAGATATCTTTAGCCAGTAATGACCCTGTATATTGCACATGTTTTTGTAATAACAATTTTAAATCTTCTATATCCTTATGCTGTTTGACTTCCTGCATTGTGACTAATTCTTTATTTAAACGTAAATATAAATCATGATCTTTATCTAAGACATAAGCGATACCCCCGCTCATTCCTGCCGCAAAGTTCTTTCCTGTTTTTCCTAAAACAACCACTTTTCCACCAGTCATATATTCAAGTCCATGATCACCACAGCCTTCTACCACAGCAATCGCACCAGAATTACGGACCGCAAAACGTTCACCAGCACGACCACTGATATAGGCTTCTCCTGATGTTGCTCCATATAAGGCAACGTTTCCAACAATGACATTATCGTGAGCGACAAACTGCGCATGTAAAGAAGGATGAATAATCAGTTTTCCACCAGATAATCCTTTTCCAAAATAATCATTGGCATCTCCTTCAACTTGCATTGTGAGACCTTTTGGTATAAAGGCTCCAAATGATTGTCCGGCTCCACCAATACATTCAATCTGATAAGTATCATCTTGCAGATTGTTTTGGAAACGTTTTGTGATTTCACTTCCCAGCAATGTTCCTAAACTACGATCAAGGCTGGAAATATGTATTGTCTCCTGATGTGGCTGTTTTGTTTCCAGATAAGAAAGGAATCTTGGTAACAAGACTTTTAAATCCTGACTATCTTCTAAGTGGAAATCAAAAACATTTTCTTTTTGGAAATGCACATTGAGATCCTTTTTTGTAAAGAATGATTCTAATTCCTGATATTCTGGTTTGACTTTCAGAACTTCCATATGTCCTACCATTTCATCTATGCTATGGAATCCCAGCTGTGCCATGATTTCACGTAATTCCTGAGCAATAAAAATCATAAAATTCATAACATATTCTGGTTTCCCTTTAAAACGTTTTCTAAGTTCAGCATTTTGTGTCGCAATCCCAACAGGACAAGTATCAAGATTGCAAACACGCATCATCACACAACCCATTGTCACTAATGGTGCTGTCGCAAAACCAAATTCTTCTGCACCTAATAATGCTGCCACAGCTACATCTCTTCCTGTCATTAATTTTCCATCTGTTTCTAAAACAACACGTGTTCTTAAATCATTTTCGATAAGACTCTGATGAGCTTCAGCTAGTCCTAATTCCCAAGGCAATCCCGCATAATGAATCGAACTTTGTGGGGCAGCCCCTGTTCCTCCATCATAACCAGAAATCAAAATAACCTGAGCTCCTGCTTTCGCAACACCTGATGCAATCGTTCCAACTCCTGATTCTGAAACAAGTTTGACAGAAATACGCGCATCACGATTGGCATTTTTTAAGTCATAAATCAATTGTGCCAAATCTTCAATAGAATAAATATCATGATGTGGTGGTGGTGAAATCAAAGTGACTCCAGGTGTTGAATAACGTGTTTTGGCAATCCAAGGATAAACTTTCTGTCCTGGTAAATGGCCTCCTTCACCCGGTTTTGCACCTTGTGCCATTTTAATTTGAATTTCTTTGGCACTGACCAGATATTCACTTGTGACTCCAAAACGACCACTGGCCACCTGTTTAATGGCACTATTGGCTTCTGTATATAATCTTTCTGGATTTTCTCCACCTTCTCCAGAATTTGATTTTCCTCCTAAGCGATTCATTGCAATTGCTAAACATTCATGAGCTTCCTTAGAAATAGAGCCATAAGACATTGCTCCTGTTTTAAAACGTTTGACAATCTCTTCAACACTTTCTACTTCATTAAGAGGAATAGAATGTCTTTGTGTTGTATCAAATTCTAATAAATGACGTAAAGCAAATGGCTGACTTTCTAATTGATGAGAGTATTCTTTAAATAATGCATAATCACCACTTTGAGTTGCTCTTTGAAGTAAAACGATTGTTTCAGGACTATACATATGAACTTCACTTTGTGGTCCACGTCGAAATTTATGAAAACCTAAACTTTTCAACGATGTATCTGTCTTTAATCCTAATGGATCAAAGGCATGATCATGATAGTAACGAATATCATTTTCAATATCTGTCAAACCTTTTTCTCCCACACGATAAACTGTATGAGGGAAATAGTTTTCCATAATATCTTCTTTTAAACCAACAACTTCAAAGATTTGTGCTGACTGATATGACTGTAAAGCAGAAATACCCATCTTCGCGGCAATCTTAACAATACCTTTTAAAATGGCATGATTATAATCTTCAATAGCCTTATTTTCCTCTTTATCCAACATATTAAGCTGAATCATTTCCATGATACATTCATGGGCCAGATATGGATAAATAGCTGTAGCACCAAAACCTAATAAACAGGCAAATTGATGAACATCACGTGGTTCACCACTTTCTAAAACAATGGACATCGCTGTTTTTCTTTTGGTTTTCACCAAATGACTTTCAATAGCTGAAACAGCCAGTAATGAAGGGATAACCAAATGATTATCATCGACACCTTTATCAGAAAGAATTAAGATATTGACACCTTGACGATAAGCTTTATCACAATCAAGAAATAACTGATCTAAAGCTTCTGTTAAGGAAATCCCTTTGTAATATAATAAAGAAATGACTTGACTATGGAAGCCATCACGATTTAACTGTTTGAGTTTATCCATATCACGACTGTCTAAAATAGGATTATTAATTTCTAAGACCTGACAATTATCAGATTGATCCTGTAATAAGTTTCCATTAGATCCTAAATATACCGTTGTATCTACAACCACTTCTTCTCTTAAAGAATCAATAGGTGGATTGGTCACTTGAGCAAACTGTTGTTTAAAATAATGAAATAATGTTGGATGTTTTTGACTCAACATAGCAAGTGGAATATCTGTTCCCATGGATGCTGTAGGTTCTACACCATTTTTGGCCATAGGTAAAATCATATCTTTGACATCTTCATAAGTATAACTAAAAATCTTATATAAGATATCACGGTCACTTTGACTATGAATATGAGATTTTTTATCTGGAGCTGGTAAATCTTTTAAATGTAATAAATAATAATCCAACCATTCTCCATAAGGATGTTCTTTAGCATAGCTCATTTTACATATATCATCTTCAATCAGCTGCTGTCTTTGAGTATCTACTAATAACATTTTTCCTGGTTGAAGACGTGATTTTTTGACAATATGACTTTCATCAATATCTAAAACGCCAACTTCTGATGATAAAATCAAAGTCTGATCATCTAAAATATAATAACGTGATGGTCTTAAACCATTTCTATCTAAAGTAGCTCCCATGGAAATACCATCAGAAAATAAGATAGCAGCAGGTCCATCCCATGGTTCCATCATTGTCGCATAATAATGATAAAAATCTTTTTTCTCTTGTGACATGGCTGTATTTTTCCATGGTTCTGGAATCAATAGCATCATAGCTTTAGCTAATGGCATCCCATTCATATATAGGAACTCTAATGTATTATCCAGCATAGCTGAATCTGAACCATGTACATCAACAATTGGGAAAACCTTTGTCATATCTGATGAAAAATACTTTGAATCTAATGTTTCTTCTCTGGCCAACATACGATTCGCATTACCTCTAATTGTATTAATTTCTCCATTATGAGCAATCATACGATTAGGATGTGCTCTTTGCCAGCTTGGATTGGTATTGGTAGAAAAGCGCGAATGAACCAATGCTATTGCACTATGATAATCATGATCTTGTAAATCATCATAAAATTGTCTTAACTGATGAACAAGAAACATCCCTTTATAGACAATTGTTGATGAAGATAACGAAACCACATATGTCTGTGGTGAAGATTTTTCAAATTCACGACGAATCACATATAATACTCTTTCAAAGTCCATTCTTTGTTGACAAGTTTTAGGTTTTTCAATAAAGCATTGCATAATATAAGGCATACAATCCTTAGCCTTTTGACCTAAGATATCTTCATGACATGGCACTTCTCGCCACCCTAGAAATGTGGCCTGATGTTTCATGACAATGCGTTCTAAAGTTTTCATAGCTTTTTGTCTTGTCAGTGTATCCTGTGGTAAAAAGAACATTCCTACAGCATAATCATAAGGTTGAGGCAAAGTGATATGGAGATTATGTGCAACTTTATTAAAGAAACGATGTGAAATCTGTAATAAGATTCCAACCCCATCACCGACTTCTCCACTGGCATCTTTTCCAGCACGATGTTCTAGTTTTTCGACAATTGTAAGTGCCTGATCAATAACCTGATAATCCTGTCGTCCATCAATATGAACGACAGCTCCAATACCACAGGCATCATGTTCTCTGACATGATGCAATCCCTGATTATACTCTTTCATCAAATCATCCTTTCTACTTTCCACTATCTCCATAATTTTCTAAAAACCTGGCAGAAGGATCGTTGACCTGACAGCCTTCCCAATTTGGATTTGGCATCCAGAATCCTTTCACCATTTGTGCCTGATGTGGATAATATTTTTCAAAGATTTCACGATATAATAATGACTCTTTTGTAAATGGTTGGGCGAAATCATATTTCTTTCTTTTTTCTTCAAATTCCTGATCACTATAATAATTATTCGCATAAGCTTTGATTTCATCACTTAATGAATGTCCTATCGCATCTGAAAAAGCTGCTTTTTCACGCATTAAGATATCTTGAGGTAAATATCCTCTGTCAAACGCTTTACGCAATAAATATTTTCCTTTTCCATAATTATTCATTTTTAAAGCAGGATCAATATGCATAACATAATCCACAAAAGCCAAATCTCCAAAAGGCACACGTGCTTCTAAGGAATGAACACTAATACAACGATCGGCACGTAAGACATCATACATATAAATTTCTCGAATACGTTTTTCAGCTTCCTTTTGGAATTCTTTTGCATTTGGCGCAAAATCGGTATATTTATAACCAAATAATTCATCTGAAATCTCACCCGTTAATAAAACTCTGATATCTGTATGCTGATGAATATACTGACAGACAAGATACATACCAATAGATGCACGAATAGTCGTAATATCATATGTTCCTAAAGTGGCAATAACAGGTTCTAAGGCACTTAGAACATCATCTTTTGTGATAATCACTTCGGTATGTTCACTGCCAATAAACTCAGCCACTTCTTTGGCATATTTTAAATCAATGGCATCTTTATCCATTCCAATCGCAAAAGTACGAATTGGTTTTTTTAGCAGACGTGATGAGACTGCACAGACAAGTGATGAATCTAATCCTCCACTTAATAAGAAACCAAGTGGTGCATCTGCATCCAGTCTTTTTTCAATACCTTTGACTAATAAATCATGTATATTTGTATAGATTGTATTGAAATCATCATGATGATAGTTTTCCACCAGGCTCATATCTCTATAACAAACAAACTCCCCATTTTGATAATAATGTCCTGGTGGAAAAGGTACAATCTTATCACAGATGCCAACTAAATTTTTGGCTTCTGAAGCAAAGACAATGTGTTGATGATCATCATAACCATAAAATAATGGGCGAATTCCAATCGGATCTCTAGCAGCAATAAATTCTTTTGTATCACCATCAAAAAGAATCAATGCAAATTCTCCATCTAATTCTTTAAACATGTCTACACCCATTTTTTGATAAAGAGGAAGCAGGATTTCACAATCACTCTCCCCTTGAAAGTCAAAGCCCTGCTTCATCAATTCTTCTTTCATTGGTCTAAAACCATAGATTTCACCGTTACAGACAACATAATGCTTCCCTCTTTGAAATGGTTGCATACCATACTCATTTAATCCCATGATGGATAAACGTTGAAATCCCAATAGCCCTTTACCTGTATCAATAATACGCATAGCATCAGGTCCCCTGGTATGTGTTCTTTCAAAACCCTTTAAAAAAATCTCTTTTTCTACATTGCTGTCGCAATACGCCATAATCGAACACATTGTCATAACCCCTCTCTTATATAATTTTATAAAATACCAAATAACAGTTTGCCATATGTTGGGAATGGCCATACATTTTCGGCAGTTAATGTTTCCAATTCATCACATGGTGTACGTAAAGCACTCATAGCTGGAATGACTTCATCTCGATAATAGAAAGCTGCCTTTTCAAAGTCTTCAATCGCTTCAGCTTCTTTTAAGACTTTGTCTAAATGTTTTGTAGCTTTGAAAGCTTGATCTAATAATGCTGAAACATCTTTTAAAGTTTCTTTTTCATAAACATTTTCTAACTTGGCAACTTCTGTTTTCATTGCACAAGTTTGTGCTAAGTCATATGAATATTGACTAACAGCTGGTAAGATTTCTTTTTGAGCCATATTGACCATTGTTAAAGCTTCAATATGCAAAATCTTGACATATTCTTCCATCATAATTTCATAACGAGAATGCACTTCTTCTTCATCAAAGACTTTATGTCTTTTAAATAATTCAATATTGTTTTCCTTGATAAAATATGGTAAAGCATCAGGTGTTGTACGTAAGTTTAATAGTCCACGTTTCTTGGCTTCCTCTACCCATGAATCATCATAACCATTACCATTGAAAATAATACGTTTATGTTCTTTGATTGTTCCTTGAATCAATGCATGTAATGCTGAAGAAAAATCCGGTGCTTTTTCTAGAATATCCGCAAATTCTTTTAATTCATCTGCAATCACTGTATTTAAAACAATATTACATCCTGCAATAGATGAACTTGATCCTGGCATACGGAATTCAAATTTATTACCTGTAAAAGCAAATGGTGAAGTACGGTTACGATCTGTTGTATCTTTAGGAAATTTAGGTAAGACGTGAGCCCCAATCTTCATGACTTCTTTTTCCTTAGAATCATATGGTCGATCTTCTTCAATAGCTTTTAAGATTTCAGCTAATTCATCACCTAAGAAAACAGAAATAATAGCTGGCGGTGCTTCGTTAGCTCCCAAACGATGATCGTTACCTGCAGTCGCAACAGATAATCTCAACAAATCCTGATGTTCATCAGCCGCTTTAATCACAGCGCATAAGAATAATAAGAATTGAGCATTTTCATGTGGTGTATCTCCAGGTTCTAATAAATTCACACCTGTATCTGTTGATAATGACCAGTTATTATGCTTTCCACTTCCATTGATACCATCAAATGGCTTTTCATGTAATAAAGCTACCAAACCATGTTTTTTCGCAATTCTTTGAATCAATTCCATTGTTAATTGGTTATGATCAGTCGCAATATTGGTAGTAGAGAAAATAGGTGCTAACTCATGTTGAGCTGGTGCAACTTCATTGTGTTCAGTTTTCACTAAGACACCTAATTTCCATAATTCTTCATTTAAATCATTCATAAATTCTTGAACTCTACTCTTGATTGTTCCAAAATAATGATCTTCCATTTCCTGTCCTTTTGGAGATGGTGCACCAAATAAAGTACGTCCTGTATAAATCAAGTCTTTTCTTTGTTCATAATATTTTTTATCGACTAAGAAATATTCCTGTTCAGGTCCCACTGTTGTTTTGATATTCTTAACATTTTCGTTACCAAATAACTTTAAGATACGTAATGCCTGTTTGTTGATAGCCTGCATACTTCTTAATAATGGTGTCTTTTTATCTAAAGCATGCCCTGAATAAGAACAGAATGCTGTAGGAATACATAAAACGCCATTTTTAATAAAAGCATAAGAAGTTGGATCCCAAGCTGTATATCCTCTGGCTTCAAATGTTGCGCGTAATCCCCCATTCGGGAAAGATGACGCATCAGGTTCTCCTTTAATTAATTCCTTGCCAGAAAATTCTAAAATAACTTTCCCATTTTTGTTTGTTCCAATAAAACCATCATGTTTTTCAGCTGTTACACCTGTCATCGGTTGAAACCAGTGCGTATAATGTGTAGCTCCATGTTCCACAGCCCAATCTTTCATCGCATTCGCCACAGCATTTGCAATCTTGATATTTAAAGATTTCCCCTCTTTAATTGTTTTTTGAAGTTCTCTGAAAGTATCCTTCGCAAGTCTTTCTTCCATGACTTCTTCATCAAATACCAAAGTTCCAAAAATATCTGTTATTTTCTTTTCCATATCTATCACTCCTTTATGTAAACCTATCCGTTTACTTATTTTGCATTATGATACAGCTTTGTGTTTTTGTCAATGTTTTTTTATCATTTTAATAAATTATTATTATATTTGATTGAAAAAATACAATTATTCCGTTATAATAAAGACGAATAGGAGATATTGAATCCCGTAATATTTATTTTTATGTAACATCTTATACAACAAATTTTGATATATGTATCTCCTATTCTTCTATAAAATATAAGGAGAACAACAATGATAAATGATTTAAAAGAAATTCATGAGGAGTGTGGTGTGTTCGGTGTGTTTCAGCATCCAAATGCAGCTAACCTCTGTTATTATGGTTTACATGCCCTTCAGCATCGTGGGCAGGAAGGAGCCGGTATTTTAGTTGCGAACGATCATAAACTTTCTATTCATAAAGGAGAAGGTTTGGTCACTGAAGTTTTTAACAGTGAAAAGATTCATCAGATGAATGGCATTCACGCTATTGGTCATGTGCGTTATTCAACTGCTGGTGGTGGAGGTATTATGAATGTACAGCCTTTACTTTTTAGAACCATGGTGGGTGATATGGGAATTTGTCATAATGGAAATATTGTGAATGCTAATGTATTGAAAGCTGAACTTGAAGAACAAGGCAGTATCTTTTCATCTTCATCTGATACTGAAATCTTAGGACATTTAATCAAACGTCAAAAAGGACATATGATAGATCGTATCTGTGCTTCTTTAGAAAAATTAGATGGAGCTTTTGCTTTCCTCATTCTTTTAGAAGATCGTCTCTATGCTGTCAGAGATCGTTATGGATTAAGACCACTAGCTATTGGACAGCTCCCTAATGGAGCGTATGTCTTTGCTTCAGAAACATGTGCATTAGATATTGTAGGCGCTAAATTTCTAAGAGATGTCGAGCCAGGAGAAATAGTCAGAGTCAAAGGCAATCAATTGTTATCTCGTCTTTATACAAAACAGCCTATACATGATAAGATCTGTGCTATGGAATATGTATATTTTTCTCGTCCCGACAGTATCCTTGATGGTATCAATGTTCATACAACACGTAAAAATGCTGGAAAACAACTTTATTTAGAAAGTCCAGTAGATGCTGATATTGTGATTGGAGTACCAGATTCATCTATATCTGCTGCAATTGGATATTCAGAAGCTTCCCACATTCCTTATGAAATGGGACTAATTAAAAACAAATATGTCGGAAGAACATTTATTCAGCCTACGCAAGAATTAAGAAATCAGGGTGTTCGTATGAAGCTTTCGGCTGTTTCTTCAATTGTGAATCAAAAAAGAGTCATCATGATTGACGACTCTATTGTCAGAGGAACGACATCCAAACGTATTGTGACTTTATTAAAAGAAGCAGGCGCTACAGAAGTTCATGTCAGAATTGCTTCACCTGCAATCAAATATCCTTGTTTTTATGGTGTAGACACGTCTACTCTTGATGAATTAATTTCTCATAAAATGACAACTCAGGAACTCTGCACATATATTGGTGCTGATTCCTTAGCCTTCATCAGTGAAGAAGGACTTCAAAAATCTATTCATTTTAAAAAAGAACATACCTGTGATTTATGTATGGCTTGTTTCAATAGAAAATATGTCACACCACTATATGATAATGATTTTCAGGACGATTAAAGGTTTGTCAAAACGACAAACCTTTTATATTTTTATCGCAATAATCAAAGCCAACATCCCAATAACAAGAACCGTCCCACAAATCCTTAATACTTTATTTTCCTGCTTAGAAGATAGCCATGAAATTTTTTCACTTATTAACTGCTGTGCCATAGATTTATAAATTTCAACGCCTAAGAAAATTAAAAATATGATATACAATTTTAAAGAGTTCACATCAAACCCTGAAAACAAATCACAAACATATGCCCAAAGTAAAATAACAATAACCAAACCAGTAAAATAAATTCCTTTAGAATAACTATATGTATTCCAATAGCCATATGCCTGATAATCTCGACAGAGCACATCTTTAATAATCAATGTCGAAGCAACTACAAAGAACAAATAGTCTGCTGAAGTCATATATAACATTTTACTCTTCTTCCCTCTTAAAAAAGTGCTTATCAGCAACATATTGACTGATTTTCAGTCTACGTAAAGTTTTGCTTTCATAAACTACAATAATACCTAGTATTGCTATTTTGATATATGCAATTCCAAATGATAAAAAGAGGCCTGGAAACACAAATAAAAACAAGACTGCCAGCCAATCCTGTATGACTTCTCTTTTCCATTCTTTCTTAAATAAATCTGGAAACAAAGGCTTATCTAGAATACACACTAGACATTTATCACTCATCACTTCATATAATACAATTCCAATAAACATAACACATATATAAACAATTTCACTAATCATTTCTTCCATTTTCATCACCATTTCATATATACCAAAATATTATGAAATTTCTGTGTATTCACTTTTTTGTTTAGATAACATCGTTTTCTGTTATATAATGAAAAAGAGGAGTGGACATCATGAATAAAAAGAAAATACGTCTCATTATTGGAGGGCTTATATCCCTTCTCATAGCATGGATTATCATAGACACTTTCACAACTGTTCCTATCTATTTATATATTGATCAAGTCCATGAACAACAATCCCAGATTATTATTCATATTTCTGATGGTTCAGGTCATTATGACTATAAAAAATATAAGCTGAATCAAATAGAAGATAGCGTTTATCAAATTCAAGGATATGGATCTATGCTTTCAGGAAAGAAATACCCTTTAGAAATAACAATTGATAATAGTCAAAATCAAATCAAAGAAATCAAACAAAAAAACTTGGATAATCAATTAGAGACGATATATTCTCAATGAAATAGCAAAATAAAGCTATTTCTTTTTTATATAAACTTAATCATGACCAACAAAGCTAATAGTGCAATGACTATAGAAGTTCCACAAACTTTTAAAACCATATTTTCTTGTCTTGATGAAAGCCATGAAAAATGTTCCGTAAGAGAATGATGATTTTTCATTTTATAAAAATCCATACCTACAAATAGAACATATATCATTAAAATCTTTAAATCATTTAAATTCATTTCATCATGTAAATATAATAAAAACAACAATAACCCTATAACTATACTTCCTATTATATATAATCTTTTTGAGCCAATAAAACTATGTCCCTTAGAAAAAACATCTCTTATGACATAAGATGTAAGTCCCATAAAGAAAACAAATTCTGGCATTGTCATATACAACATAAAATTCTCTCCCTTTTTCTTATCTTTATTTCAGTATAGCAAATCGAGATGAAAACAATATGTTCATAATCTTTATTTCATGTTAAGATTTCATTAAAAACAATGTATTATTTCAAGTACCTCCAGATATTCAATAAACATATACGATTTCACAATGTTCAAAAATCTGTTATTTATGTAAAAACCTATACAAAATTTCATTTGTATAGGCTAGACTTCTCATATAATATATTCATTTATCTGTCTTTTGAAAAATATCATGATTAATTTTATTTGTATTTTGTAAATAAACTTTTTTCTCTATCGTAACTGATATTTAGTAGCTCGTCCTTTCCCCGACTTATAAATAATATTTTTATCAGATAATGAATTCAGTATCCTAATAAGCTTTGCCTTATTATAATGACTTTGTTTTTCTATTTCTGCTCTTGATAATTTTAAATTTCCATGAAAAAGCTGTACAATCAATTGTTCCTCGCTTGTTAAACTAGCTGTACTTAATACAGTTGGTAATATAATTGTTATTGAATTTTCATAGACTTTAAATTCTGGCTTCGTTATTGAATCATAGTATGATTTATTGATTCTTTTGATTCCTGTACCAAACATTTCTATATATCTTAATCTATAGAATACATTTCCTATAATTGGATTTCTAAGCATTGAAATCTGTCCATCGAGATATTCTGCTTCACTCATTCCTGAAGGAAGACATCCTGGAGAACTTATTTCGATTCTATCATCAAACATACTTACTCTTATAAATGCATTGATGTCCCAAAAGCGATGAATCATAGCATTGGCTATAGTTTCACGAAACGCATTTTCTGGAATACGATTGACAATCTTTCTAGAAGTTCCATCAATCTTTTCATATTGATAATATTTTTTATACATTTCAACACTTTCTTCCAATAACAATAAAATAGATTTATTTTCTAAAATAATTCTATCCATAATTTCATCAATATCTTGCCCAAATTTTATAATATCAACACCCTTATAATTATTTTGATCAGCAAGTAATGCTGCTGCATTATTATATTGATGATTTTTTGTATATAAATCTAATGTTTTCAAAATATCTTCATTTAATTCTTGTATAGCCAATTTATCTTTTAAAGCTTTTTCTAAACATTGAAATGTTAAATCCTGTTTTTGAGAAACAAGTTCTTCATATGATTGATGACTTCCTTCTAATATAAGTCTGTTCAATTCTAGTCTATCTACTTCAATAGTTGATGTATCATGTCTTTTATATGCTTTACCTTTATATAAATAAGGTTTAAAATCACTTTCATAAACAGTAAGTAAGAGTTATTGTTGAATCATCATTAATATTTAAATCATATAATGGTACAGTATTCATATTATCATTCATTTTGTTTTCAATACTTAAACAAAAATCTATTGCATTTTTTATTCCTTTAACCAGACCATCATCATTAATTCCAAAAATAATTCTTCCTGTTCCATAGTTTGCGAAAGCACTGACTGTCTTGAGAAATGTGTTGGATTGTATCGTTTCTTTAAACTCTAAATTTCTAGATTCTTTCATAACAGTCTCCTCCCTGAATATATTATTGTTCCATTCGTTTTGCAACGAAAAATATTATCGTTGCATTTTTATTGCAATGAAAGAAAAAAATCGTTTCAAATCATATGAAACGAAAAAGTAACTATTCAAAAAGTATGACCACAATATTCATTATTAAACTTTTTCAATCAATTTAAAAGCAATTAATCATACAGACTAACCGATTTAAATGAATAAGACTAAAATTAGTATAAATCATCTCAACAATAATAGTATAAGCATTATGACTAGTAACATAATCATTAGAGCAATGTTTATAAACCAATAGAAACAATGCTTCTTCTTTTTAAATTCATTAATGTTATATTGGTGTTTATCTTCACTAGCTTCTGGTTTTCATAATTGAGGTTCAATGTTACTTTGACATTAAGATTGTTATTGAATGGTGCTTCAATATCATCCATTAACAAATAATCTGTTGTTACATCAAAACATTTATTTAAAGCTACTAAATTTTCTAAATATGAAGTCCTTTGACAATACTCCCATCGAGAAATACCTTGATAGGGATGTACTTCAGCTTTGCAACGAAAAACATGATCGTTTCATTTCTATCAATTAATTATCAAATGACAATTGTGTTCAATAAGCTACAATTTCTCTGAAAAACAAAAATTTCAGATATCTACAAGATTTACTCAAATTCTTTTTCATTCTTTTTAAAAAAATTGTAAAAATAGCGAACATTCTCTAAATCACTCCATTTGGTAACAGCATATTCTTTGGAATCAATATTATATATTTTTGCATCTAAAGTTCCTAACATAAAAGGTGAATGAGTTGCAATAATAAATTGACAATCTAGCCACCTTGCCATGTTATTAATTTCTTTAGCTAAGGCAACTTGATTTGCAGGAGAAAGAGATACCTCAGGTTCATCTAATAAATATAATGTATCCGGTTGTAGGAAGTCCTCGAAGTACTGCATAGATGTTTCCCCATTAGAATATTTTTCTTGCGCAAACATGATATACTCCATTTGTTTTGAGCCAGCCTTTGACTCTAAATATTTTATTGCTTCTTCCTTCGTCATTCCCTTTTTATATAATCATATAACATGCCGTCTGATAACACTTGTTGCTGTTGAATCTTCTTAATCTCATAGAGAATATCTTCACTTTTGATATAATGGCTATTCTCTGGTAAGTGTCTTATCTTTTGACCAAGTTCATCTTCACCCAAACGATAAGAGCATTCTAAACAAAATTGAGTAAAGTAGTTTGTCATACCATATGAATGACAAGTCGCATTTTCCCTACCTTTGAGTTCTAGCTTGTTAGCGATAATATTAAGTAATGTTGATTTTCCAGAACCATTATTCCCATAAAAGACTGTTACTGGCGTAAATACAAAAGGCTTTATATCTTTATTCCTAAAAACACTATACGGATAAATATGAGGATTAGATATTTGAGAATCACTCAATTGAAAACTTCTTAAATATATCATGAATAAAGAATCCTCCTTTGCTCAATTGTAAGTTTTTACTCTCATCCAGCTATATTAGCACTTATAATTTCTCCATTTGGCTTAACCTCTATTTCAATAGCATGTCCCCAAAACATATCGTCATCATTGAAAAACAAAGATAAACTTCCATCTGAACTAACTGTTATTTCACTCATTTCCATACGCTTCATAAATATTTCTTTTGTAATTTCTTCAGCATCAATTTCATCTGATGCATCCATCCACTCATTTGCAAGTTCTGTTAGTTCTTGCGCAGCGAATTCACGGTACTTCGTATCATTCTCCACAATATTATCTAATACCTTTTTTAGTACCTTCATTGCCTGTTTTGCAGTATCCCCATCCTCCTCATCGGTTTCCAGATATGCATTCACTTCTACTCCATTCCAATTGACAATTCCCTCAAACCATGAAAATTCTCTATCTAAGGCAAAAGAACCTAATTCATTTTCTATAGAAATTGGCTTAGAATAATATTCTTTTAAAGCTTCCAATTTTTCATTAGAAGCATTTTCTTCAAGTACATTTATAAGCATATATCTGTTGTTTATATATTGTTGTAATTGATATGGCAGCAATTTTTGCGGTATACATTTTCTGACAGTGACACGATAAATGCCAAATTGCTCAAATTTATATCCCCATCCATTGCGTTTATTATCATTTTTTATAAGCCATTCAACACGACCTTTCTCATGAAAGAACTGTCCAGTACGCAAATCTATAGATGCAAGAAAATCAACAAAAGGTTTCAACATGTCTTTTATATTTACTGCCCCTTTGCATGATGATTGTACTAAAATAAGCATTTCATATTCTTCTGTTTCGAATTCTTTTTCAAAATCTGTTTGTACTGACATAATTCGCACCACCTTTTCTTAATCATTTATATAATTAAGTTTTCTTGATTCATACAATTTTTTCTCTTCTTACCCTCCAGACAAGAAGTATTTCTCGCTTTTTGCTAGGTCAATTAGGATTTACTTATATCTATTCCTATAAAAGTGTCAATATATATCCGTCTATCAGAGCAATTAGCAGATACATAATAAAGGCTCTGATAAACGCTTCTATATGCTTTTTCGGATTTTGATACAATTCCTTTTCTGGTATTTTTCTTAAACGAACACGCTTTGTATTCCGCCACCATAAAAGGTCTACAATAAATAAGTCAAAGATATTCAATCCCTGTCCTATAATACATAAACAAAGAAAATTATGTGTGAAGCCATTTTCTTTGATAAACAACCCTAATATAAATAGTACGAACAGAAATAACAGAAAATTGGATATAAATGTAACCACTTTATTGTTTTCCTTAAATTTTCCTTGATATTCTGCAATACTCTTTATTCGATTTTGCACTTCATCTGGATAAGATGAATAGCTTTTTAAATTTTTGTTATCTGTACCTGTTCCCCAAAAACATATTAGAAAAAACGCAATACATAAAATTACGGTTTCGATTATTATAATCATTCTGTTTCACTCCAAATTTCAATTTGTTATTGTAAATTGTTTATAAATTTTATACTTTCATCATATATTTTTTGATATTCAATATTATGAACATAATGAGAACATTCCAAAATTTTATATTCTCCATTTTGCTTACTATTTATATAATCAATAATAAAGTTTCTCCATTGTTCTTTTGCATATCCTGTCCCATCTCCATTAGATATAAAAAATAACATAGGTACATTAGTAATATCAATACTTTCTAATTTTTTAGCATTTTCTTTTATCTGTTTTGTTTCATTTAGCATCGAAGTTGTTGCTGTTCTTCTATAAAAAACAATTCTATACAACTTTTTTTCTTCATCTGTTAAATTTCCATCTTTAATTGCAGAAGAAGAATTAACAATAGATGGTATAAATCTAGTAAGTCCTATATCTGCTCCAAATTTAGCTAAAGAAAGGAGCATATTATTTATTTTCATATTCTCGTATGCTTTAGGGACTGATGGATCTAATCCCACTATTCCTTTTATTTCATCTGGATATTTATTTGCCCAATATAATGCTTCAATTCCAGACATAGAATGAGGAAATAAAATATATCTATTGTTTTTTATACCTGCTTTATTCAATGATTCTCTTGTTTCAAATAAAATTGTATCTATATCTCTATCAATATCACTTATATCACTAAAACCATAACCTGCTTTTTCTACTACTGCTATTTGATAATCATTTTCAAATAATGAATATAGTGTTTTAAAATCAAGTGTAGGTGAACAAGTTCCTCCTCCAGACATAAATACTAATGTTGTATCACTATTGGAATTTCCACTTACATAAACATTTATATTATGATTATTAACTTCAACAATTTTACCAGTTGTTTTAAAAAATTTATCTTCTTTTTTTAATTTTATTTTATGATTAACGAAACTTATTATCATCAACAATACTATAAGGAAAATAATAACTTCAATTATAATTATACTAATTTTTAAAAATTTATTCATAGATTATCTCACTTTCAAATTAGGAGTTGTTTATTTCTTCTTTTTTTGTTTTGGGGCTGGCAGTTCATCATACATTGCATGAAACAAGCATGTCAAAAATTCCTTATTATCAACTTCATCTACCAACAACATCTCTTTTGCTCCCTCATAGGGTAATTCATACGGAGCTGTCGGCATATAACTAATTGCTGATTTTACTGGTTTAACAAGTAATCTATCATCATAGATACCACCTACAATCTTGCCACGATAATAAATAATAAATTCTCCCATCATAGCTCGGTAAGTAATTTCTTCTAACTCAGATAGCTGCCCTAAAATAAACTCTAAGTATTCCTTGCTTGATGCCATATTTCCACCTCAAATTCTAATTTATTGGACATAATCATTTACTATTCTCTTATTTTCAAATGATAACAGGACACTAAATATTATTTCTATCAGTATCATCATTATTGCAAGAGTATAATTAGCAAAATTTAAACCAACTATCAAAGATAATATTGGAATAATTATTGACAATACCATATATGTTTTTGAATTATATAACCAACTGTATGGCAATAAATGTGCTCCGAATATCATAGCAATAACCATTAGCATTTTATCCGGCAATGTAGGATAAATCCACATTGCTATTAAAAGGTATATCATTTGATTTGCAGAAAATAGTATTCCTAAGTAGTTTAATGGATTACTTTTATCTTGAAATTGTATTTTTAATATTTTAGAAATTAAAAAAGCTATAGGTAATAATGCTGCAGTGCAACAAAATGTCAATAGATTTTTTGTTAATATAGGTAAATCTGTTAATTGTACGATTAAAACCATAATCCATATTACTACTGATGCAATGATAAAATGAATACCTTTCTTTTGCTTTTGGGCACAATCTTTTTTCAAATCTTTCAAGTTCATTTTTTAGCTCTCCTCAATAAATTCAAATTTGTCTACTTCTGTATGTTTATTATACCAGTAACTATTATCCACAACAACGATATCCTTCTATTCAACTATTTTTAACCAAAAAAAAGAGAATAGATAACTCCATTCTCTCATTGATTTTATTGAATTTCACTATGGTATTCTTGTAATGATTTGACTGCATGGCTACCATGAATCTTCATTTCCATAATTCCTTCTAATGCAGCTTTAGCAGCAGCAATATTTGTCATATATGGAATTCTCATCTTAATAGCTGTTTTTCTGATATAGCTATCATCATGAGCACTTTGTTTACCATGAGGTGTATTGATCACCATAGCAAGTTCACCATTTGTAAGGGCATCTGTAATGTTTGGACGTCCTTCATTTAATTTCTTAATTTTTTCAACTGGTACACCTGCTTCTTGAATTAAAGCGTATGTATTTCCTGTTGCTACAATTGTAAATCCTGCATCGTAATATCCTTTTGCAAGAGAGACAACTTGTGGTTTATCTAAATCATTAACACTGATTAATACTTTTCCTTCAGTTGGTAAGATTGTTTGTGTCGCTTCTTCAGCTTTATAGATAGCTGCTCCAAATGAACTTCCTAATCCTAATACTTCACCTGTTGATCTCATTTCTGGTCCTAAGATTGGGTCAACTTCCGGGAACATATTGAATGGGAATACAGCTTGTTTAACACCAACATGTGGAATTTTCTTTTCAGTTAATTTTGGTACTGGTGATTCTCTACCAGTTAATTCCATTGTCACAATATCAGTTGCAATTTTCACCATATTAACATTACATACTTTAGATACTAAAGGTACTGTACGTGAAGCTCTTGGGTTGGCTTCAAGAACATAAACTTTATCATCAGCAATCGCATATTGCATGTTCATAAGTCCACGAACATTCATTTCTTTCGCGATTTTCTTTGTATATTCTTTGATTGTTTCTAAATGTCTCATTGGAATATGTTTAGAAGGTAAGATACATGCTGAATCTCCAGAGTGAATACCAGCTAATTCGATATGTTCCATAACAGCTGGAACGAAAACATTTGTTCCATCACTAATAGCATCTGCTTCACATTCCATTGCATTATTTAAGAATCTGTCAATTAAGATTGGACGATCTGGTGTCACACCAACAGCCGCAGCCATATATTGTTTTAAGCTATCATCATCATAAACAACTTCCATTCCACGTCCACCTAAGACATAAGAAGGTCTTACCATTAATGGATAACCAATTCTTTTAGCGATTTCTAAAGCTTCTTCAACATTGACAGCCATTCCTGATTCTGGCATAGGAATTTCTAATTTTTCCATCATTTCATTGAATAAATCTCTATCTTCTGCCATATCAATTGTTTCAGGTGTTGTTCCTAAGATATGCACACCATTGGCTTTTAATTGAGAAGCTAAGTTTAATGGTGTCTGTCCACCAAATTGAGCAATCACACCAACTGGTTTTTCCTTATCATGAATACTTAAAACATCTTCTAATGTTAATGGTTCAAAATATAATTTATCAGAAGTATCATAATCAGTAGAGACTGTTTCTGGATTACAGTTGACAATAATTGTTTCAAATCCTAATTTCTTTAAAGCAAGTGAAGCATGAACACAGCAATAGTCAAATTCAATACCCTGACCAATTCTGTTTGGTCCTCCACCTAAAATCATAATCTTTTTCTTATCATGATGAATATCACTATGATCTTTGGCATTATATGTAGAATAGTAATATGCACTATCTTTTGTACCACTGACATGAACTGGTTCCCAAGCTTGAGTAATACCATTTTCAATTCTTTCATTTCTGATACTATCTTCAGAAACATTTAAAATCTGACTTAAATATTTATCTGAGAAACCATCTTGTTTTGCTTGTCTTAAAACATCTACTGGCAACTCTTTCCCTGCATATGATTTTAACATTTCTTCTTCATCAACTAATTCTTTCATTTGTTCAATGAAGTAATGTTTAATGCTTGTTAATTCATATAATTCTTCAACAGTTGCTCCTTTTCTTAAAGCTTCATACATGATGAATTGTCTTTGACTTGTAGGAACTGTTAATTTTTCTAATAACTGTTCTTTTGTTAATTCATTGAAATTCTTTGCATATCCTAAACCATATTGACCAATTTCAAGAGAACGAATCGCTTTTTGGAAAGCTTCTTTATAAGTCTTACCAATACTCATAACTTCCCCAACAGCTTTCATCTGTGTTCCTAGTTTATCTTGTGCACCTTTGAATTTTTCAAAAGCCCATCTTGCAAATTTAATAACAACATAGTCACCATCTGGTACATATTTATCTAAAGTTCCATATTTTCCACATGGAATTTCATCTAAAGTTAAACCAGCAGCTAACATAGCTGAAACAAGGGCAATAGGGAAACCTGTTGCTTTTGAAGCCAAAGCACTAGAACGTGAAGTTCTTGGGTTGATTTCAATAACAACAATTCTATCTGTTTTTGGATCATGTGCAAACTGAACGTTTGTTCCACCAATAACACCAATTGATTCTACAATTCTAAAAGCCTGATCTTTTAAACGATCTTGAACATCTTGAGAAATTGTCAACATTGGCGCACTACAGAAAGAATCTCCAGTATGAACACCTAATGGATCAATGTTTTCAATAAAACATACAGTAATCATATTGTTTTTAGCATCTCTGACAACTTCTACTTCTAACTCTTCCCATCCAAGAATAGATTCTTCAATCAAACATTCATGAACAAGACTTGCCTGTAAACCACGAGAAACAACTGTTTTTAATTCTTCAACATTATAAACAAGTCCTCCTCCGGCACCACCCATTGTATAAGCAGGTCTCACAACAACAGGATAACCTAATTTATCAGCAATCGCTAAAGCTTCCTCAACTGTATTCGCAATTTCACTTCTTGCCATATCAATACCAAGTTCATTCATGGCTTTTTTGAATTCCAAACGGTCTTCACCACGTTCAATTGCATCAACCTGCACACCTAGAACTTTGACATTGTATTTATCTAAAACTCCAGCATTATGTAATTCAGCACATAAGTTTAATGCTGATTGTCCACCTAAGTTAGGCAATAAGGCATCTGGTCTTTCTTTTTCAATGATTTGTGTTAATCTTTTTAAATTCAATGGTTCAATATAAGTCACATCAGCAGTTTCTGGATCTGTCATGATTGTCGCCGGATTAGAATTGACTAAGACAATCTTGTATCCTAAACTTCTCAATGCTTTACATGCCTGTGTTCCTGAATAGTCAAATTCACAAGCCTGACCAATAATAATAGGTCCTGAACCAATAACTAATACTGTGTTTACATCTTCTCTTTTTGGCATATCTTTTCCTCCTTATCCATAAAAAAGACATATCAAATCAAATGATATGTCCTATAACAAATATAAAAAATAAGAAAAAGAAGACTCTGGAGAAACAGCTATTTGATTCGTTGTTTTTAAACCAAAATCCATCATTTTTCTCATTCCTTTCCTTATCTTTAATAAGTATATATTTTTGTATTTATACATTCAAGAAAATGATAAATAATAATCAAAAAGATAATATATTATCAATTTATTCTTGTGATTTCATATCCCTCTTTAGCAAATGTATCTATAATTCTTTGTATATGCTTTTCTCCATTGGTTTCACAAGTGACACGTAATTCCACTTCAGAGAAACGTGCAAAGTTCTTAAACTGGTTATGTTCCACACCAATAACATTCGCATTACATTGAGCTAAAACATGAGATACATATTCAAGTTCACCAGGTTTATCTAATAACTGTACAGTAAATGTAAAGACACGACCTCTAGCAATCAATCCCTTATTAATCATTGAAGAAATTGTTAAAACATCAATATTTCCACCACTAATCAATGATACAACTTTTTTATTCTTTTCATTTAATTTCTTTAATGCTGCAAGAGATAAAATACCTGAATTTTCAGCGATCAGTTTATGTTTTTCCACAAGCAATAAGAACGCATCCATCAATTCATAATCAGAAACCGTAATAATACCATCCACATATTCTTTAATATAATCAAAAGTCATATCACCAATTTCTTTAACGGCTGTCCCATCCGCAATTGTATTGGCTTCTTTTAAAGCCACAACCTGATCTTCATTAATAGCCGCTAAAGCACTGGCAGCACCTTCTGGTTCTACTCCAATAATCTTGATCGTTGGCTTGATTTGTTTGGCAGCACAGGCAATCCCTGAAATCAATCCACCACCACCAATTGGCACTAAGATAATATCTGCTTCAGGCAATTCTTCAAGTATTTCTAACGCAATTGTTCCTTGCCCTTCAATGACATCTTCATCATTAAATGGATGTACAAATGTATATCCATGTTCCTTTTGTAAATCACAAGCTTTCTGATAGGCTTCATCATAAACTTCACCAGCCAAAACAACCTCAGCCCCATGTGCTTCTGTTGCTTCTACTTTAATCAATGGTGTATGTTGAGGCATTACAATTGTGGCCTTGACACCTAATTTAGAAGCTGCATATGCCACTCCTTGTGCATGATTACCAGCCGAAGAAGCAATTAAACCTTTAGCTTTCGCTTCATCATCCATTTTGACAATCTTATTATAAGCCCCTCTTATTTTAAAAGCACCTGTTCTCTGTAAATTTTCAGGTTTGATATAAACCTGATTTTTACATTCCTTTGAAAAAGCTTCACTATATATTAAGGGAGTAGGAATAATGACTTCATCAACTCTCTTTTTGGCTTCTTGAAAATGCTTTAAATCTAACATATTGAATCTCCCTCTCTTTCATATATTTTCAACATTATAACATAACTCATTATAGATTTGAATTGATTTTTTTCATATTCATAAATACTATAATTATGATTTAGTTAAATACAAATTTATATATGAAAGAAATTAAAAATTTCATCAATACTTACAGGTCTATATTCATGCGCATCCACACCAACATCATATCTATAAATACCTTCTTCTCTCATTTTTAAATTATAACTCCTATCATTATGTTGATGTCCATGTAAATGAATAGACCCTCTAAAAGAATGATTCCACTCTAAAAAAGGATAATGTGATAAAACAAGAAATTTCTTTTGATACTTTAGTTCTTTATAATCACAGACTTCTTCAAACAAACATTCATCATACTTTTTATCATGATTCCCTTTTACTAATATTTTTCTTCCATTTAACTTTGAAATGATCTGATTAGCTTCATCTAAAGACAATTTCATTGTTAAATCTCCTAAGATATAGATAAAATCATTCTTTTTTACAAACTGATTCCAGTTTTGTATCAATGTTCTATTCATCTCATCAACATCTTGAAATGGTCTATTGCATAAACGCAGAGCATTTTGATGTCCTAAATGTAAATCACTTGTAAAATAAATCATTTGATCACCTCCATGACAATAAAAGGTATAGTTGATAAACCATACCTTTACGATAACACACCTTTCATGACATGTTAATATTTTATAAAGATTTTTTCTGATATAAAAAGTCATATGAATAAGATACTATACTTATTTCCAATCTAAAATGAGTTTAATTCCCATAAAAAAACACAATTATCAGTAAACCTTATAATAACAAATGCATTTCAAATGACGTTTGTTATAAAAAGAGTATTCTTTTAAAAAAATAAACCTCTATAATATGAAATGAATCTCGTTATTAGAACACTCAAATAACAAAATTCTTCTCATATTTGTAGAGGCTTTTTTATTTAAATTGATTTAATTGTTCATCGTAGATGTAATCAATCTTTTGTAATGTTTGGATAACTTCATCCTGTGAAACATCCAAATCATCACATAATGATTCTAATGAATCATATTGATCTCTCAGTTTCATATTGATAAAACTTAAAAGCATGGCTGGATCTTTAGGTAACATTAGTATTCAACTCCTTCATAGATTTGTGATAAAACATATGCAATACCATCTTCATTATTTGATTTCGTTACGACTTTTGCACGTTGTTTCACTTCTTCAACTGCATTTTCCATCGCAACGCCAAGTCCTGCATATTTAATCATACTTAAATCGTTATAGCCATCTCCAAAAGCTATGACCTCCTCTTGTTTAATGCCTAAACTCTTAGCTAAACGATCAAGAGATGCTGCTTTATCTATATTTTTGGCCATCACTTCTAAAAAGAATGGTGCACTACGATAAATACTTAATTCATTTCCAAAAGGCTTTTTAAATTCTTCTTCAATAGAAGCAATATATTCTGGTGTTCCCGTTAATAAAACTTTATGTATAGGATTTTCTAATATATCAATAAAAGATGAAACCTGATATTTTCTTATATCATTAATTTTTGCTTCAATGCAAACATACTCATCGTCAATATCTTCTGTATAGATACTATCATTTTTATATGTCATACAAGCTAAGTTGTATTGTTTAGCTTGTATATACACCTTTTTAGCTTCTTCAATAGATAATGTTTGTTCATATACTGTTTCCTGATTCGGTACAGTTCCCACTCTGGCACCATTAAAAGAAAGTAAATATCCACCAAATTCATCCAACAATAATTCTTTAGCTTCATGTCTAAGTCCTGCTGTTGGTCTACCTGAAGCCAAAACAATCTTAACTCCCTGTTTTTGAACTTCGATTAAAGCTTCTTTTGTTTTAGCAGTGATTTGATTATAAGAATTCTTTAAAGTCCCATCTAAATCTAATGCGATTAATTTATATTTCATCATAACCTCCTGTTTTTTTACTATCTTATAAAATTTTGTATCATTTGTCTATATTCTATTTTCCAAGATAATCACATATTTTATAAGCATATTTATGGTATAATGACTATCAGGAGGGGATAAAAATGAATCTCAAAAACAAATTAAGAAATCAGATGATTATTCTCACAATACTATCATTCTTTATATTTCTCTTTTTCTTCTTGCGTATTAATGTTTATACTTATACACCTATCTTTCGTATAATCTATACAATCGTTTTTATAAGTATCATATTGATACAATGGATCATGTATTTTTCTCAAAATAAAAAAATACCAGCTATTCATGACTGGTTAGAAAACTTTCTTGCCAAACATCCAGATATTCAACATTTGCAATCTTTATCTTACGCTACAAAATACGCTCAAAAACGTATCTTCGCCTTATTAGTCTATTATTTCTGTTTAAATATTATGGCTATTGTTTTTTCTTATTATATTATTATGCGTATTCTCTTTAATCAGCCGATAAACATGATTTTCTTGTTGTTTATAGTCTGTTTGTTGATAATTGTATTTGTATATGCATACATCTATACGCATATTGAAAAAACATATTATCAGTCCTATTTATATCATGATTATAAACTCTATATTCAAATGACTTATCATCTTTGTTGTATCCCTGTCTTTCAAAAAGCAATCTTGAGTTACAATACACTTATGAATGTTTCATCAGCATTGGGAAGATTGGGTTATCCTCAGGAAGCTTATGATTTTTTACTTATATGGAAACAAAATGCCAAAAGACTTCCTGCCCTCACAAAACTTTATTACTATGAACATTGCATTGCTCACTTAGCAATGCTACAGGATCTTGAAAAGTTTGAGGATGCTTATACAAAGTTTCAAACTCTTTATCAAAGTCATCCTCGTTTACACCAAAGAGAAAATATCAAAACATTAACTTTGATTGTTTCTCTTTATGTCGCTTATATTCATAATCAACCTGAAGAAGTTCTTCAACTCAAAAAACAAATACTATCATCTCATAATGATCTTCCACCTCAAATCAAAACAATTTTTGAATGGGCAGAAAACAAAACACAATTCATTTAATCAACATTATAAAGACTATGAACAAGGACAGACCTTTTACTATACGTATGACGTGAACGAACATATTCAAAAGGAGTCCATTATTAAAATACGTTACTTGTTGTACTTCAAGCATAGGTGTTGTTGGTGTACATTTTAAGTATTCGACTTCCAAGTTGTTTGGTAAATCAGCCCTAATCTTACGATTAGCACCAACAATCTTGAGTTTAAAATTTTCCTTTATATCATTATAAAACGAAGATAATAAAATCTCTTCTGTTAAATGGGGTATAACTTGAACTGGAACTTTTAAATATTCTATTAAATAGAGTTCTTTATGCAATAAACGCAGACGAAAACAAATTCCTATAAGAAGACCAAAAAGCGTCCAAATGGACGCTTTTAAGTCGTATTCAAAAAATGAATCATTCAATAAAAATATTTTTTATTTCAATACAAAGAAATGATTTATTACTTACACATCTTCGATACCTCTCTACAATTAAATACTATATAGTGAGTTCATTATATCAAAGCGAATCATCACTTAAATCAAAATACTTAATCAACTACATCATTAATAATCAATCTATAGTGACTATGTTTTATCATCAAATGAATGAAACATTATCACCTTTTTAACGAAATACTCAAAATAGTTTCTAACTGTTTTAAAAAATAATCCTTATTCTCTTTTGTTGGTTTAGATGGACCTTTGATATGCTTATGACTTTTTCTTTGATGAGCCCCAATATAACGTCTTAGTAAAAGCTCATCAATATTCTGTGATGTGATTTTTAGCCCTGAGACATGTAAAACATAAGCGCCTTTTCCTAATGCCAGGGCTGCCAACCCATAGTCTTGAGTAATGAGTAAATCCCCTTTTTTCAAATCAGATAAAATACGCATATCAACACTATCTTTACCAATTTCACATTCTATAACAGGATAAGGGGCATCCTTTAATAAATGGGCATAATCTAAATACACAAACATCTCTATTTGATAGTCTAATGTCAATTGATAAATGTCATTTTTATACATGGCAGCATCGCCATCAACAATCACTCTCATACAATATGTAGTGCCAAAATCAAAACCATAGCGACAATACCACCAATGAGTCCACCAATATGACCTGTTTTAGAAATACGTCTATCCATGAATGTATAAATCAGATTGATAATAATCACAAATGCAAAATCATTTAATACACTCATAAATGGACCACCTAAAATATATCCTAAAGCAATGATGGCTCCAAAAAATCCAAAAACAACACCACTGGCTCCAATCGTTAATGTCTGATAATAACGTGATGAAATTTGTGATGCACTATAACTTAATAATGAACTTAATATCATGGATATAATAACTAGATACAAGTAAGGAACTGTTCCTAGACAAGCCTCTAGAAAATGTCCTACCTGATATAATGCATATGCATTCATTAAAAAGTGAAAAAATTCTACATGTATAAAGTGACATGTTATAAAACGCCAATATTGATGACGTTCTTGAATATAAGGAGGATAAAATCCTCCTAATTTTAATGCACAACTCCATTTATCATCATGTTGTATAAACTGAATATATATAAATATAACTGCACAAATTAATACATAAATATTAGTTATCATCTTCTACCTCTATAACTGTAATTGTTCTTACGACTTGTGTCGTATTTCCATCTTTATCACTAACCGTATACATAATCTCATAGATTCCTGGTACCTGATTATCAACATGTCCATCGACAATCAGACGTGATGTAATATCTCCTTCAATATCATCTGTCGCATAAACACCATCATATAAATCCACACTCTCTCCAACATGAATTTCAAGGTTTTCAATACCTTTAATTGTTGGTGCAATAGCATTTTTTTCTACAACAACCTTGACTCTTAAAGAACTTGACTGGTTGCCATGCTGATCTTCTACAATAATACGTTCAATCTGTGTTCCTTCAATTTCAAAAGATTTTGTTTCACTCTTTTTACCACTTTTTTCATCATAGAAATAAACCTTTGTAAGTGAATGGTCTTCAACATTTTCAATCAAGTCTTCAGCTTGAAGTGTTTCACCTAACTGAACATGCCATTCTACTTTCTTTAATTGAAACTTAGGTTTAATTGTATCTTCTACCACAATCTCAAAATATTGTGTTTCATTAAAATAAGTAATAGATGCCTGATATGTTCCAACTTCCTTTGAAACATGTGATAAATCTAATTTCACATTTTCTAAGACTGAATGATTCGCATTGACATATTCACTAACATCTGTAGGAATAACTTGTCCATATTGAAATGTAAAAACATTTCTTTTTAATTTAATTGGGGAAATTGTTAATGCTAAATAAATTAATATTGTATCAACAAGAATAAAAAAGGTTAAAATTGAAACAATAATTTTATTCTGCATAGTATACACCCCCTATTAAATATTATATCACTAAAATATGAAATTTTTGTGTCTAATGCTTTTTCTTTTGAAAAAAGAAGGGATTACCCTTCTAATCTTGATAAAACTTTTGTTTTTCCAAGCAAAGCAATTGATTTTGTTAAATCTGGTCCATGCATAATACCAGTCGTTGCAATACGAATTGGCATATATAACATCTTTCCTTTTGCTTTTGCTTCTTTTTGTGTTGCCTTGATACATGCAAAGATATGATCTGCATCAAATTCTTCATCTGACAATTGTTCTAAATGTGATTTAAACACTGCTAATGTATTTGGAATAGATTCATCCTGCATAAACTCTTGAGCTTCTTCACTGATCTGCATGTCATCTTCAAAGAATAATGCAACCTGTTCAACAATTTCTTCACCATAACTGATATGATCACGATGAACATCAATTAACTGTCTGATCCATTCATCACTCTTATCAGATAAATCATAAGCCTTTTGTAAGAATGGTAGACACAAATCAACCAATTCATCTAAAGTTTTTTCTTTTAAATATTGGCTATTCATCCATTTTAATTTATCGTTATCAAAAATAGCCCCTGATTTAGAGATACGATCAACACTAAATGATTGAATCAATTCATCCAATGTAAATAATTCTTTTTCTTCTTTTGGTGACCATCCTAACAATGCAATATAATTCAAAATAGCTTCACTTAAATATCCTTTTGAAATTAAATCCTGATAAGAAGCATCCCCATTACGCTTACTTAATTTATGTGTTTCATCTTTCATCACAGGTGGACAGTGAATATAAACTGGTGGTTCCCATCCAAATGCCTGATATATCAAATTATATTTAGGTGTAGAAGACAAATATTCATTTCCTCTAACAACATGTGTAATATTCATTAAATGATCATCAACAATATTAGCAAAATTATATGTTGGATATCCATCACTCTTTAACAATACACCTTCAGATAATCCTGCATTTTCAACTTCAATATGTCCATAAACTTCATCATCAAAAGAAGTGACTCCTGTACTTGGAATTGTTTGTCTGACAACATATTTTTCACCATTAGCAATTCTTTGTTTTGCTTCTTCTAAAGATAATGATTTACATGGATCAATATATCCTAATTCTTCATGATCAGCATTTTCCTTTTTCGCTTCTTCAATTGTTTCTTCATCACAGAAACAATAATGTGCGCCACCTAATTCTACTAATTTATCAGCATATTCTTTATAAATAGCTAATCTTTGTGATTGAATATAAGGTCCTACATCTCCTGGTTTATCTGGTCCTTCATCATAATGTAAACCTGTCTTATCAAGAACATCATAAATCATATCAACTGCCCCAGCAACTTCTCTTTGCTGGTCTGTATCTTCAATTCTTAAAATGAAATCCCCACCATCATGTTTTGCAATCAAATATTCATACAAAGCTGTTCTTAAATTCCCAATATGCATATAACCTGTTGGACTTGGGGCAAATCTTGTACGTACTTTACTCATTTTCTCTATCCTTCCTTATTTAATAATACAACACTCTGGGCAACAATACCTTCTTTTCTTCCAACAAAGCCCATCTTTTCGCCTCTTGTGGCTTTAATATTAATTTGTGTGATGTCACAATGAAGAACACGAGCAACATTGTCTTTCATCTTGGCAATATGTGGAGCCATCTTAGGTTCTTCACACAAAATTAAGCTATCAATATTTCCAATCTGGTAACCTTCTTTTTTCATCATCTGATACGTATATTCTAATAATAACATGGATGAAATCCCTTTGTATTTAGGGTCTGTATCTGGAAAATGCTTTCCAATATCACCAAGTCCCATGGCACCAATAATACTTTCAATAATCGCATGAAGCAAAACATCCGCATCGCTATGTCCTTTTAAACCTTTTTCGTAAGGAATTTCTACCCCACCTAAGATAAGTGGTCTACCTCCTACTAACTGATGAATATCAATAGATTGTCCAATTCTCATCATACACATCATCCTTTCTGCCCTATTCTAGCACAAATAAGATGAATATACAAAACTATATCTTATGAAACTGTTTTATATTTTCAAAAAATATGGTAAACTAAAGCATATATTGAAACAAGGAAGGTTGGACACATGGATAATAAAGAAGTTATAAGTAAAAATTTTATTGAAAGAATTATAGATAAAGATTTAGAGGAAGGAACATACACAAAAGTTGCTACACGTTTTCCACCTGAACCTAATGGATATTTACATATTGGACATGCGAAGTCTATCTTATTAAATTATGGACTCGCTAAAAAATATAACGGAACTTTTAATCTTCGCTTCGATGATACAAATCCAACAAAAGAAAAGACTGAATTCGTTGACTCTATTGTTAAAGATGTGGAATGGTTAGGTGCTCATTATGATGGTGAAATCAAGTTTGCTTCTGATTATTTTGAAGATATGTATGAAGCTGCAGTGAAGTTAATCAAAAAAGGAAAAGCCTATGTTTGTGATTTAACAGCTGAACAAATCAAAGAATACCGTGGAACATTAACAGAACCAGGAAAAAATTCACCTTATCGTGATCGTAGTATTGAAGAAAACCTTGATTTGTTTGAAAGAATGAAAAATGGTGAATTTGAAGATGGAAGCAAAGTCTTACGCGCTAAAATTGATATGGCTTCACCAAATATCAATATGCGTGATCCGATTATTTATAGAATTGCCAGAATGACACATCATAACACTGGTGATCAATGGTGTATTTATCCAATGTATGATTTTGCTCATCCTATTGAAGATGCGATTGAACATATCACTCATTCTATCTGTACACTTGAATTTGAAGATCACCGTCCTTTATATGATTGGGTTGTCCAAGAACTTGAATATCCTGAACCACCAAAACAGATTGAATTTGCAAAACTTTATTTAACAAATGTCATTACTGGAAAACGTTATATTAAGCGTTTAGTTGATCAGGGTATTGTTGATGGATGGGATGATCCACGATTAGTTACCATTGCTGCTTTAAGAAGAAGAGGATTTACACCTGAATCATTAAAGAATTTCATGGATTTAGTTGGTGTCGCAAAAAGCAATTCATCAGTTGATTATGCAATGCTTGAATATTGTATTCGTGATGATTTAAAACCAAAAGCACCTCGTGTTATGGCTGTTTTAGATCCTATTAAGCTTGTGATTGACAACTACCCAGAAGATCAGGTTGAATACTTAGATGCGCAAGTGAATATGGAAAATCCTGAATTAGGTGTAAAACAAATTCCATTCTGCAAGGAGTTATGGATAGATAGAGATGACTTTATGGAAGAACCACCTAAAAAATATTTCCGTTTATTCCCAGGTAATGAAGTCCGTTTAATGAATGCTTACTTTGTTAAATGTGTAAGTTATGAAAAAGATGAAAATGGAAAAGTGACTGTTGTACATTGTACTTATGATCCAATCACAAAAAATGGAACTGGATTTACAGGTCGTAAAGTCAAAGGAACAATTCATTGGGTACCAGTACCTTTCGCAAAGAAAGTCACTGCCAGATTATATGAAAATCTTGTGGATGAAGAAAAAGGTGTTTACAATGAAGATGGAAGTGTCAATTTAAATCCAAATTCATTAACAGTTGTTGAAAACTGTTATATTGAACCAGCTATTGAAGAGGCAAAACCTGGAGATTCATTCCAGTTTGTAAGAAATGGATATTTCTGTGTTGACACAAAAGATTCTACTGATGATCATCTTGTCTTTAATAGAATTGTCTCTTTAAAAAGTTCATTTAAATTACCAAAGAAATAAGATGGGGGCTACCCATCTTTTTTATGTACTTTCTGATATATTTTTTGCATTTGTAAATCTGTTAATGCCATACGACTGGCACATTGTTGGAGTTCTTCACAAATATCCTGTGATACCTGATCTTTGTTTTTATATAAAATTTCATGTTCTAAACTGGCCCAAAAATCCATTGCAATTGTTCGCATTTGAATTTCAACTGGAAGCTTCATTTTTCCAGATTTCAAATAAACAGGCACCTCTAATACAAGATGCAAAGAGCGATAACCTGTATCTTTAGGATAATCAATATAATTCATTTTCTTTACTAATATAATATCATCATGCATGATTAATAATTGAGAAATATATTGAATATCATTGATATAATGACAAATAACTCTTAAACCGGCAATATCATTTAACTTTTCTAAAGATTGCCTTTCTAAAGGATATTGCTTTCGTTGCAGTTTGTCTATGATGCTTTCAGGAGATTTAATACGTGATTGAATATTATGAATTGGACTATATCCATTTTCACACTTCAATTCATCATCAATATTTTCTAACTTCATTTTCATGACTTTAATAGCCTGTCGATAAGGCTGCATTATTTTCCAAAAAGTCTTATGATCATTCAATTCATCTTTCAAGTCCATAACATCACCCAATCATCATTGTATGTCAGATTATTAAAAGGATTATCATATAAATATGTGAAAAAATAAAACAGAGAATTAACTCTGCTTTATCATATAATCTGTTAAATTAATACCATGTTTCATAGCATATAGAACATGATTTTTATCATTGATATGAGCCACTTTTGCTTCTAGGATTGTCGCAATATATCTGGCATCATCATCTAAAATCATCGGCCAGAAAAAGTAGAATCTTGTCCCATCTTTAAAGAAAAACTCAAAATCAGGAATATAGACTTCATAGGCAATAGGACTTGCTCCCATGACATTCATATATTTACGATTTGCATAAACATTGACTTTTTCAATATCTTCATAACGATAATAATGCATAATCTTTTCATCTTTACCCACTAACACTGCAAAGAAATATTTTAAATTATCAATCATTCCTTTAAATTCATAATAGCGAATACCATCTCTTAAAAATTCTACAGACTGGTCTAAAGAGTTATCTAACATCATGGATGGGCCTGTTGCACGATTAGCCACTCCAATCGACACAATGGTTAAAGTGATAAACATCAAAGCAAAAAGAGTCCACCATATCCAAGCCTGTTCTATAACAAGCCTTAACCAGATCATAACTGTTCCTGTCAAAAATAATGAACCTAATACTTCATAAATAATTTGTCTTTTAGCCCATGCCTTTGTTAGCTTTCTTCCTAACGATACAGTATTGGTTGTTTTTTGAATACCTAGCTTCCAATGATGTGAGGTTTCTTCAATATCCTGTAAAGCTGGAATTAATGGTAAATCTTTATCATGATAGTTATCAATCGTTTTTTTAATTTCTTTCATATTTTCTATTTGATTATCCAAATGAATCTGATTGACTCTTAAACATTCATGAAAATCTAAATGTCCATTAACAATAGCTTTAACATCATCAATAGAAATATTTAATCCTCTTAAAAATTTAATTAATTTTAAGACCTGTAAATCTTCATCACTATAGTTACGATAACCATTATCATCTCTTTGAGGAGTAATAAAACCTTCTTTTTCATAATAACGAATGGTATGTTTACTTAGCCCTAATTCTCTTTCTAAATCACTTGTTTTCATATTATTTCCCTTCTTTCTACTTATATTGAACACTATGGAGTCACTCTACAGTCAAGAGTTTTTTTGATTTGATTGAAGTTTTTTCACTTTTTATAACAATATGATAAAATAGAATTATAAAGAAACATAGAAAGGAGAAAAACTTATGAAAATTTTATTATGTTGTAAAGCAGGTGTGACTTCTAATATGTTTGCCTCTGCCTTAAAAGATGAAGCTTCTAAAAAAGATATGGAAGTTATCATTTGGGCAACTGCAGAAACAATGATTGAATATTCTATTGAACAAGCAGATTTGATACTTGTTACACCACAGCTAAAAAGCTCCGTATCTAAATTTGAGGATCTTGCCAAAGCTGGAACTCCTGTTATTTTGATCAGTGATGAAGATTTTGTTCAATTCAATGCAAAGAAAGTTTTAGAAGAAGCACTTGCCAGTCTTTCATAATGATGACACTTGATCAGCTGGAAAAAGAATTCCAGCTTTTCTTCTGGCTATAGTTTGAACTTTACAAACTGTTAAGCTATGTTTCAACATCCCATAACATCTTTGATAATCTTGATTTTGATACATATCTACAAATGCCTGCATTTCAGCATACATAACATGTTGATGTTGATGATCTGTTTGTATGCTTGTTCCATCATGATTAACCCATTCAACAGTCTTGATAAAACTTGATGGTGTATCCACATAAAAATATCCTTTTTCTCCTTGAATGGTATTGAATGAAGGCGATTGACAATCTTTCGCCCCAATACATACACATTGAAAATGTGGATATTGTAAAACAAGAACACCCGATGTATCAATATGATGTTCAATACAAGGATAATAATGGATATCCTGTGGTTCACCAAATAATCCCACAACAAAATGAATATTATAAATATTGATATCCATCAATGCGCCACCTGATTTGGTATAATCAAATACCGGCAAAATATCTCCTTCAAGAAATTTTTGATAGCGTGATGAGTACTGACAGAAATGACATTGTACAATCTTGATATTTCCTATTTCATGAAGATGATCTTTTATATATTGATAATGAGGTAAATATTGATTTGTAATAGCTTCCCATAAAAACAAATGGTTTTCCATGGCGATTTTTTGAAGAAATAATGCTTCCTGGTAAGTCGATGTCATTGGTTTTTCTATAATAACATGTTTATGATGTTGCAAAGCCTTTCTAGCAAATTCAAAATGCAAATGATTGGGTAATGCGATATAGATAGTATCGACATGCCGATCATTTAATAATTGTTCATAATTTGTAGAATAACGTTCAAAACCATATTGTTCTACAATCTGTTTTAGCTTTTCCTCACTTCTTTGAGTTCCTGAAATATGAATGAGTTGAATATCTTTGATTTCATGAATAAAGGAAAGAAATTCACCCACAATCATACCACTTCCTACAATTCCTAGTTTCATTATTTACACCTTTTGTACCGCAATCAACAACATCATAGGTCTACGCATTTCATCTTTCATACCCTCCATATCCATCATTTCTAAAGGTGGTTGAGGTTCAACAACATGTTGAATCATGAAGCCATGTTTCATGAGCGTTTCAAGATACGTTGTCAAAGTACGATGATATTTCACTACTTTTTCTTGTAAAAAGACAGCTTCACGTTGTCCTTCATAAAAATAACGATCAACTGGAAAATGTAAAATATTCCCATTTTCATCGTAATACCAATCCTGATTCCCATAAGATGTGAAAACAGGATGCTCGACTGAAAACACAAAATTTCCACCCTTTGTCAACCAATTGGCAATATGTTGCACCAGTTGTTCATAATCTTTGACATAATGTAGTGCCAATGAACTGAAAACCACATCAAAACTATCAGGTTCTAATGTTAAATCTTCCATAGCGATTTGACGATATTCTATTTGAGGATGTGCATGCTTTTGTTTGGCCGTTTCTAGCATACGTTTAGAAATATCAACACCCAAAACATATTGCGCATGATGTTCCATCGCATATTGACAATGCCACCCATATCCACAGCCTAAATCTAAAACTCTTTTTCCTTGAAAATCTGGCAGTAGCTTTTCAAATTCATGCCACTCACCAGATCCTTGAAGTCCGTAAATAGAACGATACATTTGACTATATTTTTCAAAAAAGACTTCATCATCATATTTATTCTCTTTCATAAACAACCTTCTTTCCCTTTTATCTTAGCATATCCATGAAAAAAAACATATGTTTTTCACATACGCTTAATGACTTATATTCTCCCCATATCTTTTTAAAATGATTGAATCTGCTTCTTAACTTCATCTAAGTCTGAATTGCATAAAATCGGCAAAGCATCTACTAATTGTTCTGGAGGGAGATCCCACCATTTCCACTGTAATAAAAGTTCAATCAATTCATCATCAAATCTTTTTCTAATGAATCGCGCAGGATGACCACCAACAATAGTATAAGGCTTGACATCTTTTGTCACAATACTATGTGCTCCAATAATAGCGCCATCACCAATATGTACACCTGGCATAATGACACAATGTCGCCCAAACCAGACATCATTGCCAATGACTGTATCTCCTTTAAATGGCAACTGGGCTAAATGATCAGGAACTCGTTTTGCCCATTCACCACCCATCACAGCAAATGGATATGTCGACACACTATTGATACGATGATTAGCTGAACCCATAATAAATTGTGCTCCAGAAGCAATCGAACAAAACTTTCCAATAATCAAACGATCGCCAAATTCAGGATAATTAAATAAGATATTATTTTTTTCAAAGTGAATTGCATCTTCATCATCATAGTAAGTATATTCACCAATTTCAACATGACTTGCTTTCACAACATTTTTAATAAAAAAAAGGACACGACACAAAGTGAGAATAAAGAAAAAAGTCCTTAAAAAGGACTATAAATACTCAAAAACATCTAACAAAGAATCAATACATGTAATATCTGGATCTTCAATGTCTTTATGTCCAATCAGGAAAGCACGCATTCCAACACTTTTCGCTGATTGCATATCTTTGTTGTAACTATCTCCTATATAAACCGCTTCGCTTGCTTTTAATTTTGTTATTTCTAACGCTTTTTCAAACATTTCTTTAGCAGGTTTATAGTAATGTGTTGTTTCACTGGAAATAATACCTTTTGGTTTTAATTCCAAATTTTTCATATTTTCTTCTACATACTGTAAATCATTATTCGTAATAATATATATAGGTAAAGGACATTGTTCAAAAAAATCATAAGAATCATCATATGCTGGTGTATGAATCCAATGTTGAACAAGTAAATCACAATAATGCTGACTATCTCCCTGTAAACCTATTTGATCTTTAATGCTTTCAAATGCTTCAAAAGCTATTTCATACTCATTTTTATAATCTTTTCCATTATAATGCATAACTAATTCATCATGTTTCTGATACCACATTTCTCCTAGTTTTTGTGGATCTTTTTCATTTGAATTTTCTACACATTCATCTAATAATTTTGTTAACCATTCACTTGTGTCATATACCAATGTTCCCATATGATCAATGAATATCGCCTTTAACATGATTAACCTCCTATCAATTCACTTTGCTTATACAAAGTACAAACTTTTTGAATTTTTTGACGTGTTGCTTCAACTTGCTGTAAATCACAAACCCTTGCATGTGTTGGACAAATTGAAACACAACGCATACATGAAATGCATTTTGTTTCATCAGTGACTTGTAAATGATGACAATCAATGGCTTCTACAGGACAAAGTTTAGCACATAATCCACATTTTGTACACTGAGAAGTTGCTTTTGGTTTGAGTCCTCCATGAAATTCCTTATAAGGTCTATGTCCTGGAACTTCAATAGGGTGAAGATTGTTTTTTAAAGTTTCTACTAACTTTTGAATATGTTGATAATCTTCCTGATTAGGTCTTCCTTTCGCATAATCATGGACAATAGAATGTTCACAAACAACAGCCACTGCACCTTCACAAATAAATCCTAATTCATCTAAAGTATCTTTTAATTCTATAAATGTATCATCATAATGTCTATTTCCATAAGTCACAACGAGAATTACAGGTGTCTGATTTCCTTTCAATAATTTTAATCGCTCTATAGCAATAGATGGAACTCTTCCACCATATGATGGAACACCTACAATACATAAATCTTCATGTGAAAATTCATGTGCTGAAAAATTCGTTCTTGATAAATCATATTCCTGTATAGGTTTATCCCATTGTTTTCCTATAAATCGTACAACTTCCTGAGTACTTCCTGTACCACTAAAATAAATAAGATGAATAGACATATACATTCCTCCTATGTATATCACTATTCTAACATATTTTCCAAGACTTTCCATTAACAAATATTCAATATTCAAAAAATCACTATTTATGAGCTATAACAGTTTGTTGAATATGAAACTTAAAAATATATGCTTTAAGCAATTTTTATGGTATCATATGTCTGTATGAAAAAAATATTTTCAAATTAATCTAAAAAAGAAGAGAAATGAACTTTTTTTGCGTATATGAATAATAGGAGGTATGATTCATGTCTCAAAAAAAGTACAAGCTTCAAAAGATTTTTGATATTCGTATCAGAACATTATTTAAAAATCATCATATCGCGGTCGATTTTATCAATGGTATTCTTTTTTATGGAAATGCAATCATTCACTTTGACGATATCTCTTTGGCTGATTCCAATCTTGATTCCCATCTTCCCATTCAAAACATCACAAGAGAACGTGAACGTGATAATATCTATCTTGTAAAAATAGATGACCATGAGTGCCTGATTGGTATAGAGCATCAATCTCAAATTGATTGAAGCATGTTTCAAAGGACAATGGAATATGATGAAATGAATTATCTTCAACAATTCTTCCTATACCAATCCAATCATCAGATGATTATGGGTGTCATGACATTGGTTGTCTATTACGAACAAAAGAAATGGAGTGCTCCTAGAGCATACGAGGACATGATGAAGCCCATACCTCCTGTTTTCAAAAACTATATGAATGTCGCATCCTATCCACTCATTGAAATGAGATACCTGGACCCAGAGAGATTTCACACTCAAAAACTTAAAGAGCTTATTACTGAATTGAAATATTTGTACAATCATCAATATGATGAAACTCATGATATAACAGTTAGTCATGAAATCGCAATCACACTCGCAGCACTTACAAAAAACACACAAATTTATGAAAAGGTAAAGGAGAAAAAGATTGATATGTGTCAAGCTATCAGAGATTATGGAAAAGAAAATCTAAGAATAGGAAAAAAAGAAGGTATCATCCAAACTTTAATTAAACAACTGCAATCAAAATTAGGATTTCTTTCAAAAGATACCCTTGCAAAAATCGAATCATGCAATCAAGAACAACTTGATTCACTTACAATACATATTTTTGATATTTATAGTGAAAAAGATATTCTTCATTATTTATCTTTTGATTAATGTATATTTGATAGATGGATTATCTAAAAACAAAGTTCATACTTTATATGTAAAAAGAACATTCTATTTTTGAATGTTCTTTTCATCGTATTTTTTATGATAAGCCGCTGTAATCAAACCTTGAAATAATGGTTCACTACGATTAGGACGTGATGAAAATTCTGGATGGAATTGACACGCTACAAAATAAGGATGATCTTTCAGTTCAATAATTTCCACAAGATTTCTTTCTGGATTCTTACCTGAAAAAATAAGTCCATGTTGTTCTAAGATATCTTTATATTTATTATTAAATTCATAACGATGTCTATGTCTTTGTTGAATCAAGTCTTTGCCATATAGTTCATGAACACGACTTTCTTTTAATAACTCACAATCATAATTTCCTAGTCTTTGTGTACCACCCATATCGTTCAATGTCTGATCACTCATTAAGTGAATTAATGGTGTTGCACACATCTCATCAAATTCAATAGAATTGACATCTTGAAGTCCACAGACATGTCTTGCAAACTCAATAGAAGCCAATTGCATTCCTAAACAAATACCTAAAAATGGAATCTTTTCTTCTCTTGCAAAGCGAATAGCCTTAATCATTCCTTCAATACCACGTTGTCCAAAGCCACCAGGAACCAAGATACCATCTGCTCCCTTTAACATGTCTCCTACATTTTCATCATTAATGTCTTCAGCATTAATCCAATCAATATGTACGGTACTATTTTCATAATAACCTGCATGGCGTAAAGCTTCATTGACTGATAAATAAGCATCTGGTAATTGTACATATTTTCCAACCATCTTGATTGTTAATTCTTTATTAAGACCTTTAACACGTTGAATAAGCTGTTGCCATTCAGTCATATCAGCTTTTGGAGCTTCTATTCTTAAATGATCCAATACCAAATCATCCATATGTTGATCCAATAACATCATTGGCAGTTCATATAAAACATCAACATCATAATTAGAAATAACAGCTTCTACTGGGACATTACAGAATAAAGAAATTTTTTCTTTTAATTCCTGATCAATATGTTTTTCACTACGACAAACAATAATATCTGGCTGAATACCATATCCTCTTAGTTCTTTAACACTATGTTGTGTTGGTTTGGTTTTGACCTCATGGCTTGCTCCAATATAAGGTAGTAATGTTGTATGTATATAAAGAGTATTTTTATATCCGATATCTAAACGGACTTGTCTAATGGCTTCAATAAAAGGTAAACTTTCAATATCTCCAACTGTCCCGCCAATTTCAGTAATCACAATATCAGCCTGACTACTTTTAGCCGCTGCATAGATTTTAGCCTTAATCTCATTGGTAATATGGGGTACAACCTGTACAGTTGCTCCTAAATAATCTCCACGACGTTCTTTAGAAATGACATCGCTATAAATTCTTCCTGTTGTAATAGATGAACTACGATTCAATTCTTCATCAATAAAACGTTCATAATGTCCTAAATCCAAGTCTGTTTCGGCACCATCTGTCGTCACAAAAACTTCACCGTGTTGAAATGGCGACATTGTTCCCGGATCCACATTAATATAAGGATCAAGCTTTTGCATAAAGACTTTTAATCCTCTTTGTTTAAGCAATCTCCCTAAAGATGCAGCTGTCAATCCTTTTCCTAATCCCGAAACAACTCCACCTGTCACAAATATAAATTTAGCCATTTTCACTATCTCCTTTCTCAAATAAAAATGCACTCCAGCGGAAAGCCTGAGTGCCCTTTCTTATTCTAGCAAAAATTATTTATCAAAGCAATTATTTTTTCTTATTATTGTAATAATCTTTCAAAATCATCATCAGTCAATCGATATACTGTCCACTCATCCATTGGCTTTGCTCCTAAAGATAGATAGAAATCAATACTTGATTGATTCCAATCCAGACACCACCATTCCATTCTTCCACAGCCTCTTTCTTTAGCAATCCTTACAAGTTCCTTAATCGTTGCTTTTCCATATCCATGACCTCTATATTCTGGTTTAATATACAAATCTTCCAAATATAAACCCGCTCTGCCTAAGAAAGTTGAAAAATTATGAAAAAACAAAGCAAACCCAATTCTATGATGATCCTTCACAACAAAAATCACTTCAGCTTTCTTATAATCAAATAACCATTGTTCCAATAATGCTTCATTTGCAATCACTTCATGTTCTAACTTCTCATAACGTGCCAACTCTTTAATAAACTGCAAAATAACAGGTACATCTTTTCTTTTGGCATTTTCAAATTCAATATCCATCATATACTCCTTTTTTAAATAATCCCATATTCTTCTAATGTATCAGCTAAACTTTCTAAAATATAAATGACTGGAACCTGTGTTGCTGAACTATAAAAATCCTCATTTCTTGAACTTGGTACATAATAACAGATAGCTAAATCTGCCATTTTTGCTCCTGAAGACGAAGCACTGTTGGTTATAATAATCACTTGTACTCCACATCTTTTTAACAACATGATTCTTTGAATCATTTCATCCGTTTCACCAGATACACTTAAAACGATTGCACAGTCATGATGATTATACATCCCATGTACACGCATACTAAAATCATCACACACAACACTTCTTTTCCCTTTACGATTAAACAAATACGCTCCTGCTTTAGCTATAGCTCCTGAAATACCTACACCCCAAAACATCACCTCTTTGGATTGAGCGATTATTTGTGTTGCTTGATGAATACTTTGATTAAATTCATCATTATCAACTTTTTGAAAATAATCCAAAATATAATTTAATTTGTTCTCTTTATGATGTAAGTGATTTTTATTTTCCATTTTAATAGCTGTTTTCCATTCCACAAAACCATCATAACCTATCTTTTGAGCAGTACGTGTAATCATCGAAGGAGAAACATGAATGACTTCAGCTATATCTTTTAATTTCAGCTTAACAACTTCATCACGATGTGCTTCTACATAATGATAAATAGACATTTCTAAATCATTTAAAGTATTTAATTTTTCTATTGTTACCATCAAAACACCTCCTCAAGAAAAAAACTGAACACTTAAGTTCAGTTTAAATAAATTTTATGAAAGTTTCAATTTCTTTTTACGAATTTTTTTATTCTTCTTTACTTCATAAGTATATTGAGGTGATTTAATATCAACAACTAAAGTTTTTACGACAATATCATGCAAAGATTTCTTAGAGTTGAATACAAAAACACAAATCACTGAAATCAAACTAATAACAATACCAATATAAGCATATAATGAAGCAAAATTAAATCCTGTCATAACATTAATCATCTGATGCAACATATTGCTTGCAGTATAAATACTTCCTTCAACAAGTAAAATCATGACACCTTGTCTAAGCAGAATTTGTTTCATTGTGACATCATCATAATGTTCACCAACTATTTTTAATCCTAATATTTTTTTACCTAATGTTTGCCCCTTTGTATATAATGGAATCCCAATATAATATAACAAGCTTACAGAAAATGACAAGCCTCCTGCAATCAGTTGATAAGGTTGTTCAAAGATGGTAATCACTTGTGGTATATATGAAGCATCCTCATGTAATGACATATAAAGTAAAATAAGGGGAATAGATGCCAGCAATCCTCCAACATACCAGTCAATAGCGTAAGCTATAAATCTTTTGATATAACTTGTCTGATTCTTGGATTCATTTTTCAATTCATTAAAATAGTTTTTCATCTCACATCTATCCCTTTCCTTTTATTTTTGATTTAAAAATTGATATAAAGCTCCTACAAGATTCGCATCATTACGATAATAACATGGTTCAATAACCGGTTTTACATAATAATCATTATTCTCAAATATTTCATCATTAACCTGTTGAATATATTCAAAGAGAAGTGGTTGGGCACTAATACCTCCACCTATGACAAATTTTTCTGGATCTAAAACACATTGTAAACTATAAATTCTTTTGACAAGGATTGTCACAAAATCCTTGATTGCTTTTTGTACTTCAAGATGACCTTGATTTGCCATTTCAAAGATTTCAATACCAGTATATTCCTGTTGGGTACTTAGACGCTTTTGCACACATTTTAATAATCCTAAAATACCATTTGTTGCCCACCAGAAATCTTCCCCATCTATACCATGAGAAAAAATCATTGAAAACTCACCACCAAAGAAGTGTTTTCCATATTGTACTTCACCTTGATGAATAACACACCCACCAACGGCTGTTCCTAAAACAATGACAACACCATCTTCAACATCTTGAAGATTCCCAAATCCAAGTTCAGCTGCTCCAGCACATTTAGCATCATTACCAATAGTTATAGGGCATGGACAACGTTGCTGTAATTTTTCTTTCATAGGAATATCTCGAATATAAGATAATGCCCCTCCAGTAAAACAATAGCCCTTTTGAGGATCAATAATTCCCGGCATAGAAAGAGCAATCCCTTCAATACCACCTTTATAATCATCATAAAGCTGCCCTATCGTTTCAATAAAATGTTCCAATGTGTCCTGAGGTGTAGGTGTTGATCCTCGTTCATATATTTGAGCTTGTTCATCCATTAAAGCATATTTAATAGAACTTCCACCCACATCTAAAACAAGATATTTCACTATAGCTTATCTCCTTGACTGGCAATGACTTGTTTATACCATTCAAAAGAATCTTTTTTATAACGTTTTAATGTTCCAGAACCATCATTGTTTTTATCTACATAAATAAAACCATAACGCTTTTTCATCTCACCTGTAGAAAAGCTTACACAATCTATACAACCCCAAACAGTATAACCTAAAACATCAACACCATCTATTTCAATAGCTTTTTTCATTTGTTCAATATGTTCTTTTAAATAATTAATACGATATTGATCATGAACTTGATTACTATCTTCTAAAACATCAATAGCTCCAAAACCATTTTCAACAATGAAAGTAGGAAGTTGATAACGGTCATAAAGCCAGTTTAAAGTATATCGTAGTCCTTTGGCATCAATTGGCCATCCCCATTTTGTCTTTGAAATATATGGATTATCACATAAATCAGTTGCTTCATTATAATCTAAATATTCATTACCATCACCTTTTGTAGTAAAAGACATGTAATAACTAAAACCAATATAATCTACACAACCATCTTTTAAAGTAGCTATGTCTTCTTCTGTGATATCAAGATGATAACCTTTACGTTTAAAGAATGATTGCATATAAGCTGGAATCTTTCCACGTGCATGAACATCAAGATACCAGAAACGTTTATGATTCGCTCCAACAGCCTTTAACATATCATCCGGACTACAAGAATAAGGATAAATAGGTGTCATTGCCATCATACAACCAACCATAAAATCCGGATTAATATCATGAGCAATTTTCACTGCCTTCGCACTGGCAATCAATTCATATAGACTGGCCTGATAAACAATTTCTTCTTTATCTTCGCCTTCTTGAAAGAGAATTCCAGAATTTGTTAATACAGAAATATCAGATTGATAATTGGCTTGATTATTAATTTCATTAAATGTCATCCAATATTTCACTTTATCTTTATATCTTTCAAAACAAACTCTTGCAAATCTTTCAAAGAAAGTGATTAACTGTCGATTTCTCCATCCGCCATATTTTGTAACTAAACCATAAGGCATTTCAAAATGTGATAATGTAATTACAGGTTGAATATCATTTTTAAGTAATTCATCAAACAAATCATCATAGAATCTCAATCCTGCTTCATTAGGCTGTTCTTCATCACCTTGAGGAAAAATTCTTGCCCACGAAATAGAAGTTCTAAAACATTTAAATCCCATTTCTTTAAACAATGCAATGTCTTCTTTATAACGATGATAAAAATCAATGGCTTCATGATTTGGATAAAATTCATTTTCATCAATGACAGGTGTAATCTTTCTTGGACTGGCATGGCTACCTACAGTCATAATATCTGATACATTGATACCTTTGCCACCATCACGCCATCCACCTTCAACTTGATGGGCGGCAACTGCACCGCCCCATAAAAAACTAGCTTTCATCTTTATTCACCTTCACCAGCTTGTTCTGCCTTAACAGCTGCTCTTGTACTTGCCATAACAAATGGTAAATAAATGACTGTACTAATAGCTACACAGACAAATCCAATGACGAGTGCCATAATACTTGTTGCTCCCGAACCTAAAAATGGAATCAAGAATCCCGGTGTTGTCCAAGCTACACTATAAGCAACCGGTGGAATGATTTGAATCACTTCAACACAGAACCATCCAAAAATATTACATACAACTGGTGCTAAAATAAATGGAACCATATACATAGGATTCATAACAAGTGGGAAACCAAAAATAATTGGCTCATTGATGTTAAATAATCCCGGTGCTAAAGACATCTTCGCAATTTGATATTGTGCTTTATTTTTACGTCCAGCAATAAACATCGCAATAATCAAACCTAGAGTTGCTCCTGAACCACCTGTATTACCAAATGCATCATTGATTGATCCCCAGTTGACTGGATAAGGGGCACCCCATGCCGTTCCATTGGCAGCAACATAAGCTAAGTTGGCATTGGCTTGTTCTGTGAAAATAACAGAACGCAATGCATTTAATGTATTTGGTCCATGAATACCTAATACCCATAAGAATTGTTGTACCACAACAAATGTTAATATTGTTCCCATTGAACTTCCTAAAGATGTTAATGGTGCCTGAATCGCATTATAAATAAGCACTTGAATACCATCAGCTGTAATTTTACCAAAAATAAAGTTAATCACACCAGTTAATCCAAGTACAATCATAATAGGAATTAATAAGTTAAATGATTTAGAAACAGCTGGTGGAACCATTGCTGGCATAGAAATTCTTAATTTAGAATTACGTCCTAAACGTGTCAAAATTTCAGCAACAAATAAACCAACAAATAAAGCAACGAATAGACCTTGTGCTCCTAAATAAGTTGTTGTTAAACCTGCACCAGATTCATCAGCAAAAGCTCTTGAAGCAGGATACAAAATGAAATATGCAGAAAGAGATGTTACACCACATAAAACTTTATCTCCTTCCATTTCTTCAGCTAATTGATAGGCTGTTAAAAAAGCAATTAAAACAGCTAAGATATTTGTTGTCCCGTTAATAACTGAATTGAGGACTGCCTGATATTCAGCTAAATGAGGAATCAAATCTCCTAAATGAAGCAAACTTGCAATGAATCCATTTGGATCTAATAAAACATTGTTAATCAATAAAACCATTGACCCTGCCATCGTCAGTGGGAATGATAATGTAAATGCATCACGCACTGCAGCGACATGTCTTTGACCATTGATTTTAGCAGCAAATGGAACAAAGAACTTTTCCATTGTTGCCTGTAACTTGTCCATAATTTTTCCTCCCTTATCTCAATTTTGACAGATAATTTGAAACCGGTTTCTTATCTACGTCAGCATTATAACAAACCCCTCTAAGCAAAAAAAGGGGGTTTCCCCATTCATCATTATCATTCATTTTTAACAAAAAATAACATTTTTGTGACAAAACGTTACACTTCCATTGTCATTCCTGCCAACTTTTCAATAATACACATTGCCGGTATTTGAGATGTTAATTCTCTATCATTAATACGATGTCGATTGATATAATAAGGAATCATAAGATGACTTAGTCTTGATAATGTATTATTTTCCGTAGCACTAATGCCTATAATATGACATCCACTTTCTTTACAGCCATGTAACATGCTGATTGTTTCCGCCGTTTCTCCTGATACTGACAAAACAATCACCACACATTTTTCACCAGAAAATGTCATATTAGCATAGGGATCATGTATCGCAACAGATAATTTCCCATAGTTTGTAAAACATCTTGCTCCATAATTAGCCATAATTCCCGAATCACCAATACCAATAAACAACAATATATCTGCATTACCAATCATTGTCGTGGCTTCACTAAATTTTTCTCGATAAAAAGGACTATCCAACTTTTCGATACAATGAATGATTTCAGCAAAATCATATTTTTTTAAAAGTGTTTTTTCTCTTAATTCATTTTTAAAGACATATTTCAATTCTTTAAAGCCATCATATCCAAGCTTTTTACAAAAACGTAAAATAGATGCTGTAGATGTTGAAACACCATCTGCTAACTCACGAATACTCATATATGGGAATTCTAATTCATGGGTAATGATATACTCATAAATCTTCATTTCTAATGGATTAAACTGTTGAATCTGTTCCTTTGTAAACATTCTTATCACCTTTTTTATCATATCAAAATTCAAACTTTTCCAAAAGAAAAACATTACCTTTTCTATAATTTTATATTGTATTTATTATGCTTTTTGAATAAAATATTCTTATAAATATAAACAGGAGGCATATGATGCAGGTAGAAAGACTTAATTTAGAAACAAATGAAAAAGAAAAAGTGGATTGTATAGGTATTGTTCAATTTATTGGACATGATAAAAATGCTGATTTAACAGATGGAAAGAATTATTATGTGATTGGATTTCATCAACAATTATTAAAAGTTATTGATGATACACAAGATTATTATTACTATATTCCCTTTGATGCAAATGATATTGGTCAAAAAGAAGGCATTGTGAGTGGTTTTCATATTATTGAAGATCCTACTGGTCAAATTCATGAATTGTTTGCTTCTTATAAAAAGGATTTTGACTTGAAACAAAAGAAACGTTCTCAAAAACTTTCTCAACGTCTTATTCAATGGAAATTAAAAAAACTAGATGAAAAAGAATCAAAATAAACATTCTTTAAGAGGTCTATCATGTCATTATTTCAAAAATTAAAGGAAAGTCAAAAATTTACTCACAATGAACAAGCTGTCATTGATTTTATACTCAATAATCCTCAAGAAGTTATTAATTTAAGTGTTGATGAATTAGCTAAAGTCACTTATACATCTCCTTCGTGTATTGTCAGATTAACTAAAAAGTTGGGTGTGAAAGGTTATTCTGATTTTAAAATCAAATTCGCTTCAGAACTCAATTCTTTAATTCTCAATGAAAAACGCATTGAAATCAATATGCCTTTTGAACAAAATATCAAAGAAGAAGATATTCCTAAAAGATTTTATCAAATGTATCATCAAGTTATTGATGATGTTTATCATTCATTAGATATTCAACAATTAAAAAATATTGCTCATTTATTGTATCATTCTGATGCTATTACAGTATATGGTGTAGGTTCTTCACTATTAACTGCTCAGGATTTTGTTATGAAATGTCAAAAACTTAGGCTACCAATCTACTGCAATACTCAAATAGGTTTTGAAAATGTCCATCGTTTTAAAACATCTAAAAATCCTATTGCTTTTATTATCAGTAATAACGCTACGAGTACAAGAGTTAAAAATTGGGTATTTGAAAATATTCATTTGAATATTCCTGTTATTTTAGTGACTTCTAATGAAAATTCACCTTTAATCAAGCTTTGTAAATATGCTGTGATTTTAAAACATGGTGAAAATGACATTATCAAACAAGGGGCTTTTGCGTCTAAAATATCTATGACATTTTTATTAGATAATATCTATATGCTCATCTTTATGAAAGATTATGAAAACAATATTCATTATATTTATCACTTTGAAAACTCTGTTATCAAAGATCGAGAAAATAGACGTCAAAACGAATATAATCATCAAAAAGATCATCATAAGTGATCTTTTTATTTTTCATCCGGTTGTTGTCCATCATGTGCCAGCCATTGACATTCTCCCATCATCATATGAGTAAATGTCGCTTTGAATGATGAATTTTCTGGACTTGCTGCATATATACCAAATTGAATTTCATCTATAGCTTGATTCATATGACAAATACGCATTTGTTGAAAGACTTGACCATCATTTGAACACTCTATACAAAAATCATCTTCTCGTCTGCTTAAACGATACCACATAGACTTTATAGAAGCTGGAATAGATGTCGTTGCCCAATCAGAATATCCATTATTTGTTACAACACTACCTAATCTTTGAAATCCTTCATTTTCATATTCAATAGAAGCCTTTAACCAATTTTCACTATCCAAATACATCACAATGCCACATTGATCAAAACGCTGATGACTCTCAAATTCAGTTTTGACTACAAATGAAAAATATTTTTCTTTTGTTTTCATCTGTAAAACAGGAGCATTATCATTTCTAAAATGATAATAAGTCCTTTGCCATAAATCTGTATACGGCTTTGTAATCATTTCAATTTTATTCTCTTTTATATCATAGCTTTGAGGTTCTCTTGTCCACTTTAACTGACTTATATCAAATTCCATAGTTTTCTCCTTACTTAATCTATCATTGATTTATTGTTTTGATCACTCTCGCTGGAACTCCAGCAGCAACTGAATTGTCTGGTATATCATTAACAACGATACTTCCAGCTCCTATCACGCAACCACTTCCAATCGTAACACCCGGCATGACACTGACATTCGCACCAAACCAGCAGTTATCCCCAACGACAATCGGTAATGCCTGTTCAAGACCATCATTACGTCTTTGATAATCAAGTGGATGTTTTGCAGTATAGAAACCACATGAAGGTCCAATAAAAACGTGATTGCCTATAGTTATCTTAGCTCCATCCATAAAATAACAATTATAATTAACAAAAACACACTCACCAAATTGTATATGCTTTCCATAATCACACTGAAAAGGCGCAACAATCTCTAAGCTCTTTGGTAAATAACCTAAAATCTGTTCCATAATCTTATTCTTTTATTCAAAACAACTTGGTTTTGTTAAATTATATTCATGACATAAATCAAAGCACTGATACCTTTTTTTAACGAGTTCTTCATCATAATTGGCATCATACCATAACCCCTGTTTCATCTTTTCTAATTCTGTCATATCTTTCATTCTTCCTTTCTGTATTTGCTAATATAAGTATTATAACGATTATCACATTATTATACAATACACTTAAAAACACACCTTATGGAATGATTCCAATAAGGTGTGTCATCTTATAATCCTTGTTCAGTTAATTCTCTTGCGATATCATCTTTAATCGTGATACCTTCTGCTTCAAGCTCGGCAATCTTATCAGCAAATTGTGGTAAATATTTTTTATGGGCAATCAATAATTCATCCATAATACGTTTCCCTGTTGTTCCAGACATCACTTGTGGATTTAAAGTGAAAGCTTGAAGCAATAAATTATAATCACCAGTCACGGCAGCTTCTTCTACACAAAGTTCCATATTTTTCATACATTGCAACCATCCTCTTTGAGCAGGATGTAATGGTCCAAAGGCAATCGCTCTTGCTCCTGCGGCTCCAATAAATGAAGACACTTCTACTGTACAATCAGCTGGTAAATCTGGCACTGCTCCATTATTTCTTGTAGATACAACAATATGTGTGTTTTTATTGGCATAGATAGAAGCAATTGTTTCACAGGCAGCATCACTATAATGTGTTCCACCACGTTTTGTTAATTGTTCTGGTTTATAATTTAAATTTGGATCTTTATATAATTCAAATAACTCTGCTTCTGTTTTCTTAACTTGTTGACCTCTTGTTCCAACATTGACATCATGATATTCTTCTAAAGAATGTTTCAACATTTCTTCTTGACGATAATAATATCTATGATATCCACATGGAATCATTTGCATTTGATCTAATTGTTCTTTAAAGAACTTCACATTAAAGATATTCTTTGGTGTTCCATCATCAACATCTGGATCATAGATGGCATCAATAATTTTTTGTGTAATATCATTTCCTGTTGCATTATCAAAGACTTTATGCCAATGGAAATGATTCAATCCAGCAAACTTATATGTTAATTCATCCAATGTTTTATGAATCATTTGTGGTTCTTTCATCATTGCTCCTACAGGAACATTACATAATCCAATCACTTTATCCCATTTTCCGTATCTCATGACAGCTTCAGTGACCATTCCACTTGGATTTGTAAAGTTAATTAACCATGCATCTGGACATAATTCTTTCATATCTTCTACAATATCTAAAATCACTGGAATTGTTCTTAAAGCTTTAAACATACCTCCAGCTCCATTGGTTTCTTGTCCTAACATTCCATATGATAAAGGAATTCTTTCATCTTTAATACGGGCATTTAATAATCCCACTCTAAATTGAGTCGTCACAAAATCAGCATCTTTTAATGCTTCTCTACGGTTTAAAGTTAAATGCACTTTGACATCATATGGTGAAGCATCCCACATACGTTGAGCCATCGCTCCAACGATTTCAAGTTTTTCTTTTCCATCTTCAATATCAACTAACCAAATTTCTTTGATTGGAAGTTCATCATATCTTTTAATGAATCCTTCCATTAATTCTGGTGTATAGCTACTTCCTCCACCAATTGTTACAATTTTTACAGATTTCTTTTCCATGTTTTTCTCCTTTATTAATATCTTTTATAATCTTCTGGATTTAATAATGATGCAGCATCCTTATCAGCAATAATCGTAAAGTTTGGATGTAATTTTAAAATTGTTGATGGTAATTCATCAGTAATCGGTGAATCTAAAACTTGTTTTAAGATTTCTGCTTTTTCTTTACCATTGACAATCATCACAAGATGTTTAACACGCATTAAACTTTTTGGACCCATCGTATAAACATAAGGGATATTGTCACGAGGGCGATATGTTTCATTGACTGCAACTTGATCATCACGTAAAATCTTATAGGTATAACTATCCATTGGTGTACAGCGAGGACAATTACTACAGAAATGTCCATCCCATCCTAAACCAATGACCATCACATCTAAACCTCCACCATTTCTAATTTCTTCATCATATGTATCCCAGTTATCTTCTGTTACACAATGAATTTGAGAATCAGGAATATTGGCAGGTGTATAAAATAATTCATGCATTTCTTCCCAGATGGGACCATGTTCTTGTCCTATATAAGGTCCATCATCAAAAATATAATATTGAATATCTTTGAATTTCTCCTGATCTTTAACATAAGGAATCATCATTTCATACATTTTTCTTGGTGAACGTCCAGAAGTCAATGAAATATTGACACGTTTATCTTGCATCATGGCACCTAAGACAATATACATACAGCTTTCGCTCATTTTTTCTTCATTTTCTTCAATAATTAATTTCATATTCTTTACCCTTTCTATTTAAAATATATGAATGAATTGATTAATCATACAAATAATATAAACAATACCAACTATTAACCATATAACTTTTTGTTGATATAAAAATTCATTATTTTCATCAAATAATCGATATATCCCATAAGGTGTGAAAAGGAAAATCCATAAATATGTCCACATTTTCTTTTTTGTAAAACCATTAAATTTCTCTTCTTCAATAGAACGTCGATTCATTCTTTTACGAATTTGAATAATATTTTTCTGTGTTTCTGTTAATTCTACTTTACTCATGTCTTTTCCTTTTCCTTTCATTTTTATTTTTAAGCTTGATTTTCTTCCATTTGTGCCTGTTTATTAGAAATCAAAACAAATGGAGTATAAATAACAACTGATAAAGCCACACAAATAATTTGTGTAATTGCTGTACCAATATGTCCACCGGTTGCTAAAAATCCCATAATACCTACTGGTGTTGTCCAAGGGACTTGGAATGAAATCACTTGTGCAAATCCAATCACTGTCATCCAATAAGCAAATGTTGCTGAAATCACTGGAGCAAACATAAATGGAATAGCTAAAATTGGGTTTAAGACAATTGGTAAACCAAATGTCATTGTTTCATTGATATTAAAGATTGCTGGAGCAATTGATAATTTTGCAATTGTACGATAATCATCTCGTTTAGAGAATAACAAGATAGCAATCAATAAACCACCAGTAATCCCGGCACCTGTAATAATTGTAAAACAACTAATAAATCCAGTATTTAAAATATTTGTAGGTTCAATTCCTTTTAAAACGGCATCGGTATTTTCAGTTAAAGCTAATAACATAGGTGCTGAATAGATAGCCCCTAAAGTCTGTGTACCATGAATACCAACAACCCATAGTAATGTAGATACCCAGAACAATAACAAATAACCTGGTAAACCAGTTAAAACACCTGTGAGTGGTGCTTGAATCCATTTTGCAATAGCATCATAGAATGAATATCCAAATACTTCATTAAATAATAATCCAATACCTGAAATAATAAAGATAGTCACAACACCCGGAATCAATACATTAAATGCATTAGCAACATTACTTGGTACCGTTTCTGGTAAAGAAATCTTCATCTTTCCACCTTTAACTAGTCTAATATATATTTCTCCAGAAAGGATACTTGAAATCATTGCCATAAATAATCCTTGTGCATTTGTATACTGTACTGCCAATACATCAGCAACATCAAAAGAAATTCCTTGATCATTTGTCACAACCATTGTTGTCGCACATAATGTAACATAACAAGATAATGCTACCAATGGTAAAGTCATATCTTGTTGCATTCCATATTGTTTTCCTAGTTCAATCGCAATTAAGACAACTAAACCAATTGTTAAGAAGTTTAATGTTGCATAATATGCAGCATCAAACATTGGATTTAAGTTTTCTAACCAGCTAAATATCTCAAAGTTAGCTAAACTAATCCCTTGTTCATTAGGTGTACAAATAACACTTGTAAATAAAACACTAAATGCTCCACAAATCGTAATTGGCAATAACGCTGTAAAAGCATTTCTAATAGCTGACATATAACGATTTGTCTGCAATTTTTCCGCTACTTTTAAAATAGCTTCCATTAATTTGTCTGTCATATTATTTTCCTCCGCTTCCTTTTGAGCCTATTGTATTGACTTTTGATACCGCTTTCAACACTATGGAAGTTCATTGGAACTTTCTTTCAATCTTTTTTGCTTTTTGATGATTTTCTTAAAACTTTCTGACTTTTTTATTTTATTTTATGAAAAACAAAATGAAATGTTCAGTATCATTAAAACATTTTTTTCTTTAGAAAAAAGATTGTTGTTTCTATAAATTTCTATATAATATGTTTAGGAGGCGATAAGACATGAATACACCTCATATACTCGTTGTAGATGATGAAAAAGAAATTACTGATTTAATTGAAATTTATTTAACACAAGAAGGATATCAAGTGGAAAAAAGATATAATGCTTTCACTTTGATGAATGATATTTTAGAGTATCATATTGATCTTGTTATTTTGGATATTATGATGCCTGAAATTGACGGAATACATGCTTTAAAAATGATTCGTGAAAAATATAATGTGCCTGTTATTATTGTTTCAGCCAAAACTGCTGATACTGATAAAATTGAAGGACTATTGACAGGTGCCGATGATTATGTCAGTAAACCATTTAATGCTATGGAACTGGTTGCCAGAGTCAAATCACAGCTTCGTCGCTATCACGTTTTTAATAAGCCTATCAATCATTCTTCATATTTGATTGAAGCAACAGATTTAATTATTGATACACAAAAGAAATTAGTAACACTGGATGGAAAACCTTTAGCTCTTACAAGAATTGAATATGAAATTCTTGTCTTGTTGGCTAGTCAACCGGGAACAGTCTTTTCTATTGAAGATATTTTTGAAAAAATCTGGCATATGAAATCAAATAATTCTAATAATACAATTATGGTCCATATTAGAAAATTAAGAGAAAAAATAGAAAGGCAACCAAGAAATCCTCAACATATTAAAACAGTTTGGGGCGTAGGTTATAAATTCGAACTATGATTCAAAAGATTCAACGATTACTTATCAGTAGTTTTCGATGGCGTTTATTTATCAATATTATTGTTGCTTATTTTATTGCTTTTCTATGTGATCTGGCATTAATGATTATCCTACAACATATCAATATATTTCATTTATCTTATGAATGGTTATACATTCTGGCTTTCTTTATTTCATTACTTATCTTTTTAGTGACCTTTTCAGATTTAATGAATATCACACTTAAATACATTGATGTTTTAAGTGGAACAATTCAAAGAGTCACAGCTGGTGATTATGAAGTTGAAGCACCAATTAAATACGATGATGAACTTGGTTTACTAGCAGCCAATATTAATGCTCTTGCGAAAACATTAAGAGATAAGGAAAAAGAAAGTGAAATTCTTAAAGAAAATGAACGTTTGGCCTATGATGCTGAAAGAAATGCTGAAAAACAAAAAAATGATTTAATTACAAATGTTGCTCATGATTTAAGAACACCACTGACAACCATTGTCGGTTATCTGGAACTGATTAAAAATAATCAGCAATTAACGAAAGAGGAAATACAAAAATATTCAAGTGTGGCTTATGAAAAATCAAAAAGACTTCAAAGCATGATGGATGATTTATTTGAGTTTACAAGCTTGGATCAGGCCAATGTCAAGATTCATATGGCTACCATTAATATTACTGAGTTAATCTTACAGATTGTTGATGAGTTTTACCCAACATTTCAGGAACATCATATCACGCCTGAAGTGAAAATCAGTCAAAATAATTTATTTATTAATGGGGATGGACAATTAATCGCAAGAGTTTTCGATAATCTTTTATCTAATGCAGTAAAATATGGACAGGATGGAAAGAAAATTAAAATTGAAGTTATCAATGATGAAGAAACTGTTACTATCAAAATTATGAATTATGGAAATCCTATTGATAGTGCTGATTTGCCATATATTTTTGATAAATTTTATCGCAGTGATGCATCTCGTTCTTCATCAACTGGTGGAACTGGTTTAGGCTTAGCGATTGCTAAAAATATTATTCAAATTCATAATGGAGAAATCTTAGCTACGAGTCACCAGGATAAAACAACATTTATTGTGATTTTACATAGATTACATACAAATGAATAAATATTTTTTCTTATCGAATAAAGATTGCAATTTATTGAATGAAAAGGTACAATGACTTCAAAGTGGGGGATTAAAAATGAAAGCATATCAAGATATGAATCAAGATGAATTAAAAACTTTACATCAACAATTAAGCAAACAATACCAAGACATGAAAGATTTACATTTACAGCTAAATATGGCTCGTGGTAAACCTGATTTTAGTCAAGTTCAACTTTCTATGCCTTTATTAGATGTTATTAATAGTCATTATGATTTTACAGATAAAAAAGATTATTGTAATTATGGTATATTAGATGGAATTGATGAAGCCAAACAGTTATTTGCAGATATTTTAGAAACAACACCTGAACATATTATTGTTTATGGAAATTCAAGTTTAACAATCATGTTTGATCAGATCAGTCGTGGTTTTACACATGGATATTTAGGACATACACCTTGGTGTCATTTAGATAAAGTCAAATTTTTATGTCCTGTGCCTGGATATGATCGTCATTTTGCGATTACAGAACGTTTTGGCATTGAAATGATATCTATTCCTATGGATGAAAATGGTCCTGATATGGATCTGGTAGAAAAATATGTGAATAATGATGAATCGGTGAAAGGTATATGGTGTGTGCCTCAATATTCTAATCCATCAGGAATAACATATTCTGATGAAGTTGTAGAAAGATTTGCACATCTCAAACCTGCCGCTCCAGATTTTAGAATTTTCTGGGATAATGCCTATATTATTCATCACCTTTATGATCATCATCAAGATCATGTCAAAAATATTCTTGAAGCTTGTCAAGAAGCAGGAAATCCTGATCTTGTGTTTGAATTCTGTTCAACATCAAAAGTTACTTTCCCAGGAGCTGGGGTAGCGGCTATGGCTACATCAATTAATAATAAAAAAGATATTTTAAAACATTTAACAGTTCAATCTATTGGTCATGATAAGTTAAATCAATTAAGACATGCTGAATATTTTAAAAGCATCGAAGATTTAAAACATCATATGAGTCAACAGGCTGAATTATTAAGACCTAAATTTGAAATGGTATTAGATATTTTTGATAAAGAATTAAAACCACTTCATATTGGAACATGGTCTCATCCATTAGGTGGATATTTTATCACTTTTGAAGCTATGGACAATTGTGCACAAGATATTGTTCAAAAATGTAAAGAAGCAGGTGTTATTTTAACTGATGCGGGTGCAACTTTCCCTTATGGTCATGATCCCCATGATTCCATTATCAGAATTGCTCCTTCATATCCACCTTTAGATGAATTAAAACAGGCAACAGAACTCTTTGTCTTATGTGTAAAACTTATAAGTATTGAAAAATTATTAGAAAACTAAGATGAATCCAATGGTTCATCTTTTTTCCTTTTATAAGTGAAATATGAAAAAAATTAAATTTTCGCTTAAAAAATATTGACTATACTCCAAAAAATTGATATATTAAATAAGCACTGTTGGGATATAGCCAAGCGGTAAGGCAACAGACTTTGACTCTGTCATTGCGCT
>OGPH01000173.1_pt1 | contig 75571 bp, 72 predicted proteins | sample 1552891 | NCBI WGS metagenome assembly OGPH01 (sample SAMEA2580272, study PRJEB22360) | human gut metagenome | biome: human gut; feature: human-associated habitat; material: faeces | place: Denmark | collected 2008/2010 | reverse complement strand
AACACAGCGACTACAGAGCAGATGGGATATGGTAGTATTTCTTTTTTCGTCTGTTCCCTAATGAATCAAATAGTAAAAATGTTTCACGTGAAACATAATATCTAGCGTGATATCTTATTTCATGTTATAATAATTTCGATAAGTTGCAAAATTTGAAGTTTGAAGTTTGAAGTTTGAAGTTTGAATTTTGAAATTTAAATTTTGAATATGGGAGAATTTGATTTTAAATTTTGCAAGTTTATAGGTTTTATATGATAAAAATATGGAGGTTTGTTTATGAGCAGAGTGATTGCTATTGCAAATCAGAAAGGTGGAGTTGGAAAAACAACAACATCCATTAATCTTTCTGCATGTCTTGCGGAGAAGGGAAAGAAAGTCCTCTTAATTGATATGGACTCTCAGGGGAATACTACAAGCGGTTTTGGCTTTGAGAAAAATGAGTTAGATAAAACAGTTTACGAGGTTTTAAGAGAAGAAGTTAGTATTGAAGAAGCGATTATTCCTGTAGAGGAATGTTTTGAAAATTTATTTTTGATTCCGGCAAATAGAAATTTGGCAGGAGCGGAGATTGAATTAGTTACCAGAGAAAATATGCAATATATTTTAAAGAAACAATTAGAACCGATTAAAGATAATTATGATTTTATAATTATAGATTGTCCGCCGGCACTTGGCATGCTTACCGTAAATGCAATGACAGCTTCAGATTCTGTTTTGGTTCCGATTCAATGTGAATTTTACGCATTAGATGGTCTTTCTCAGTTAATCTATACGATTGAATTAATTCAGGATAGCTTGAATCCAGATTTGTATATTGAGGGTGTAGTATTTACTATGTATGATGCTCGAACAAATCTGTCTTTACAGGTTGTGGAAAATGTAAAGGATAATTTAAAACAGACAATTTATAAGACGATTATTCCAAGAAATGTTAGATTAGCAGAAGCTCCTAGTTATGGTTTACCAATTAATCTTTATGATAAGCGTTCTTCTGGTACGGAAGCTTACAGAATGTTAGCTGATGAAGTAATCGAAAACGCACAGTAAAATAGAGACGAGTAATTAAAATGTGTAACGTTTCACGAATTTTATAATATTGTTTCACAAGATAGAATACACAATGTTTCACGTGAAACATTTTCAAGTTTAGATGGGAGGAGCATATATTTTATGGCGGTTAGAAAAGGTTTGGGAAGAGGATTAGACCTTCTGATTCCAAAAGATGAAAGTATGCCTAAAAAATCGACAGAAAAAAATAAAGATACACAAGAAGCAGCGGAAAATCAGATTCTTACACTCAGTATTCATGATGTGGAGCCAAATAGAAATCAGCCAAGAAAGCAATTTGATGAAGATGCGATCGAAGAGTTAGCTGATTCTATAAAACAATACGGAGTTATTCAGCCGCTTATTGTACAGAAAAAAGATAAGTATTATGAAATCATTGCTGGTGAGAGAAGATGGAGAGCATGTAAGGAAGCCGGATTAAAAGAGGTTCCTGTAATCATAAAAAATTATGATGAAAAGGAAACATTAAAGATTTCGTTGATTGAAAATCTTCAAAGAGAAGATTTGAATCCAATTGAGGAAGCAAAGGCATATGAACAGCTTTATAATACATATGGATTAAAACAGGATGAAATTGCTGCTAGTGTATCAAAGAGCAGAACAGCTATTACCAATATTATGAGACTGCTCAAACTGGATGAACGTGTTCAAAATATGGTAATTGAAAATCTTATCAGCAGCGGACATGGAAGAACTCTTTTATCTATTGATGATGGAGATGTGCAGTATCAATTAGCAGAAAAAATTCTTGATGAAAACTTAAGTGTTCGAGAAGCAGAAAAACTGGTTAAAACTGTAATGAATCAAAAAGAAAATAAAAAAGCAAATGAAGAGGAGTCATTGCAGGAAAAGAGTATGATTACTTTTTTTGAGAATAAAATGAAGGATATTCTTGGAAGTAAGGTTAGCATCAAAAACAAGAAAAATAATAAGGGAAAAATAGAAATTGAGTATTATTCTAAAGATGAATTGGAGCGAATTATAGATTTAATCCAAAGTATTAAAGAATGACACTGTTAACAGAAGATAATGGAGAAAAAGTATGAATAGTAGAATATTAAATTTCTTTAATGTGAAACTGGATGCATTTATTGTTTTTGTATCAGTTGTAGTTGTGATCATGTTTATAGCACTATTCTTTCTTCTTTTAGATTACTTAAAGATGAGAAAGCGATATGTGGAATTTATGACTGGAGAAAGCGGAAAGTCTTTGGAATATACAATTTATAAAAGATTCAGGGAGATTGACAAGCTGAAAGCTGGCCAGAAAGATAATGATGCTCAGATTGCTATTATTTATGATATGCTCAGAAGAAATTACAGCAAGGTCGGTATTTATAAATATGATGCATTTAATGTAGAAAATTCTCTTAGCGGAGGAAGTATCAGTTTTGCTCTTACACTTTTAAACAGTAGAGATAATGGATTTATCTTAAATGTAATACATAATAGAGCAGGATGTCATGTTTATTTAAAAGAAATTAAAGAAGCTGCATGTGAACAGGTATTAGCAGCAGAAGAAAAGATTTCTCTTGATATGGCATTAAAATATGACGAAAAAAAAGAAACAGATAAATAATATGATACCAGAATCAAGATACCTCTTGATTCCAACATCATAATATATAAACACAAAAGAAAAAGAGTTAAGATATGTTCAATTCACATATCTTAACTCTTTTAACTTGCTTTCTGAATTATATAAATATATAATGATGTCAGGGTCAAAAGGTCAAAACGCCGTTCGTGCTTGTACGATAAGGTGTTTGACTTTGGGACCCGCGGAACATGAGAAAGTAGCGATTTACATAGTAAATCAGCGGATTTCGAATGTTTCAGAATTACGGGAGCTGCATTAGCTGCGGAGTAATTCGTGACATCAAGTTAGGGTCAAAATACCTTTTGACCCTAACATCATATAATGATGATACGGAATTATAAATATAAAAGGAGTGAGAGGGAGCGGCATATATGCGAGAATATTTAAAAGCAATTGGTTTTAGTGATTTGAACAGCAGAAAAAAGATAGACGAACTAATTAATGAAATAAAGAAGAATCCCAGTAGAAAAAACTGGTTTCAAATAGACGAAGAAGAAGCAATATTTATTTACGAAAAAGATTTTGCTGAAGCAGTAGGAATTGCAATAATAGAAGTTATGGATAGAGATGGATATCGGGTAACAGATCATTTTTATCCATATGTTCGCGGTGCGAATTACCTGTATCATGAAGATTTAGAATTTGAACATTATACAGATAAAGAAGGATATGCGGGCATTTGTGATGAGAATAATATTGGTATCCCACTAATATTTCATGTAAATAATCCAGTAGACTATTTAAAAATAGTTTATGGGAAGTTTCATGATAAGATAAATAGTATAACTTTATCCGGAATGTCAAAAAAGGGAATGATTATTTTACCAGTCGAAAAAGATGAATTTCAGGAACGGGAAGAACGAAAGGGAAATGAACTCCGTAATGAAATGATCGATGCTGCAAAAGCAGGAGATATTGAGGCAATGGAACAGCTGACACTAGAAGATATGGATACATATACCGCAGTCAGCAGCAGATCAAAAAAGGAAGATCTATTTACCATTGTAACATCGTATTTTATGCCTCATAGTGTAGAATGTGATAAATATTCTGTTCTTGGAAAAATTATCAATGTGATGGAAATGCAGAACAGCAGAACGAAAGAGATATTTTATTACTTATCAGTAGAGTGCAATTCCATTCAGATTGAATTCACTATAGCAAAAGAAGATTTGATGGGTGAGCCTAAAGTAGGACGCAGATTTAAAGGGATTCTTTGGCTGCAGGGAGAAGTAGACTGCCTGTAGGCTTGACAAAAGAAAAAAAATAATTTAATATACTTTATGTATGTTAATGTGTCTTCGTAGCTCAGCTGGATAGAGCACTCGCCTCCTAAGCGAGGGGTCAGAGGTTCAAATCCTCCCGGGGACGCTGAATAAGTGTTTGGTTTTGTTAGCTGAATTAGCTGACAGCGAACGATCAAACAGCAATGCCTGTTTGGAACTTTATTAAAAACAAAGTTCCAGGCAGGCATTTTTTGTTTTCTGAATCCTAGAGCGTGTTTGAAAAATCATTCAGTTGACGTAGCCCGCTACGCCGCCCTCATTCAGGAGAAATCTCCCGCAAATTGCAACGAACATCTTGCAGAAAGCCTTTTTCAAACACGCTCTAGTGTATATGTGGATGACATTTTCCATGAGTTATAAGATTATGAAAACAGAATGATATAAATTAAATATTGGCAATAAAAAGATTATTTACCGTAAAACTGTAGATGGTCTTTTTTTGTACCTTTTTGAGAAAGAGGAAAAGCAATGCGAAGTCAGTGACGTGCTCGTATTGAACAAGAACGGAGAAATCAGCTGCTACTATGTAGATGAAAACTATCCAAAATACCTGGATCAGGAAATGGAAAGAAAGTGGGGGTAGAATATGCGAAGGTTAAAGTGTGAAAAAGAAACGATTATTCTGACCAATGAAGATGATGGATTCTATGCTGTATATACCTTCAATCAAAGCTTGCAGAAACGGTTACGAGAATTTGCAGGGAAGTATCCGGCTGATTGCTGGTTGAAAGGATCTTCTGAGGATGGAAGTGAAACGTATATGATCAAAAAGGGAAGATTATCTTTAAAACTGGTTCCACCATATAGCATTTCAAGAAAAATGCAGGCAAAGGATATCAGCAAGATGAAAGAACCATCATAGGACGCGATTTAAGAGAAAAATGTCATGTGTAGACATGGAAAAATGAAAGCAAAATACGTTAGATGGTAAAGTGTATAGGCTCAAAAGGGAAAGTGCCCTTTTGGGCCTTATTTTGTGTTATTTCTCAAAAAACGGGAATTATAAAGATTTAATTCTTTACTAAGGATGTGTATTGTAAAAAACTATTTTGCTATACTGATAATATCAACAGAAAAGGTGGATATTAGCGAGGTGATAAGATGAATGTAGCACAGAGAATACGATTAATTCGGATAATAGAAAAGATTGAAAAAAATCCGGAATTCAGTAACAAGCTTGGAGTGAAAAATACATCTGATTTTATATTAGATAAACAACAAAAATGAATCACTCACAACTGGATGAGTGTTAGAAGGAGAAAAAGATGTTATCAGTATTATTTACTATTTGTATGATTTGGTTTGTTGGAAAATTTTTTATATTTGGCTTAAAAGCATCCTGGGGAATCATGAAATTACTTTGCACAGTTATTTTGTTTCCAGTGATATTAATTGGAATGGTGGTAGGTGGATTAATGTATATAGCATTTCCACTATTGATCATTGGTGGAATTATCGGACTTGTAACATCACATTCTTAAAGAGCCAGAGAGGTGTTTTTAATGGGATATGATATTGAAAAAGAAAAAAGGGAAGCAATTGAAGCTGGACATAGAGCCTTAAATAGTCTTGGTGCAGCAAAAGAGAACCTGAACAGTGCAAAAAACTGGGGTCTGGTAGATATGTTTGGCGGAGGATTTTTCAGTACGATGCTGAAACATTCAAAAATGGATCAGGCAAAACAAAAAATAGATCAGGCAAAGTATGATCTCCGTAATTTCAGTAGGGAATTAAATGATGTAAATATGGCATGTGATCTACACATCAATACCGGAGATTTTCTTTCATTTGCAGATTATTTTTTCGATGGATTTGTTGTGGACTGGATGGTCCAGGATCGAATTAATAATGCAAAAAGACAGGTAGAAGAAGCTATTCGAAGAACAGAAAGTATCGTTAATCAATTACAGCGTATGTAAAGAGAAGGGCAATGAATCAGAAATGGTTCATTGCCCTCCGTGCGTTATGGATTATTTCAATTTTTCTTTTTCGGCATTTAGAAGTTTAAGATTGAGGCCCTGTTCACTGGCAGTCTTATCTACCCAAAGATTCAGAGAGTCTATGGCTAAAGAAATTTCATCCAGTTTTTTACTGATAAAAGCAAAATCCCTCATCTCATCATCGCTGATTTTGCCGTCACGGGCGATTTGGATCAGCCGACTGGTAAGAGGGTTGATATCATTTAGACCGGCAATGGTTTCCAGGATGATATTTGACAAGTCAGTTACTTCTACTTCTGGAACATAGCGGTGGCCTATTTCACATTTGTGTGAGCAGTAATAATTGCAGAGATCTGGTCTCTTATATGCGTCAGCCATTTGAATGATATCGTAAGGTGTTGGTTCCTGTGTTTCATATTCGAATTTTTCAATTTTAGAATCCGAGACAGCCTCCATTTTATTACTTGCTTCTGCCCTTGTAAGCCCTGCGGCTTCCCGGCAAAGCTGGTAAATTGTCTTGTTTTCCCTGGTAGATTGTTTACCCATGAGAATTTCCTCCTCGTATATCGCAAAACATGGGGATTATCAGGTGTTAAGTCCACATGCTGTGCGTGTATTTCCTCTATGAATTTTATTATACTTGAAGCATCAAGAAACAACAAGAGATAACAGGAAGGAGCAAATTATGAAGCATGTATTTAAAGCAACAAAATTAGGTTGGGAAAAAGAAGTGATATGGTTTGATTCATATGATTATACAGCGCAGGAAGCAAGAGATGAATTCAAACCATATGAGGGAACTACACAAAGAGGCTATTCATATACTGGATACGAATATGATGGTCAGAAATATCATGATGTGACCTACTTGGGTGAATTTGAAGATGATGAAGTTCCTCACAATGACTTAGAACTATTAGATTACAGATTGAGGCATTTTAAGAAATAGTACATCTCATAGGCTCAGATTAGAAGACCATTCCATCTGGGCCTTTTGCTATAGATTTCATAAAGATAGCAATTAAAGGGATTTCATAAAAATAAGCAGGGGTTTTTATACCCCATCTATTGATATACACTGTAACCATCAAAGAAGATTAAATCATAAAATTCAAAGAAATGGAGGAGTTGGTAATGAAAGGTTTTAACACTGGTGATGGTTACATGGGATTGGTAGATGGTAAATATATCTTGTTTGCCAGTGAATCCGATTACTATGAATACATGAACGATTAAAGGAGGAACTGCTATGAAAGGAATATTCGGAAGTATGTTTGATCTGAACCATGATGGAAATATTAGTCCACTGGAAAGCGCAATGGAATTTTCTTTCCTAAACGAACTACTGAAAGACGACTCTGACGTACAGACGGAGTTAGAATTATCAGGACTGGATACAGACGAGTTGGAGTTTATGGATGCAGATGAACGAAGAGAAATACTGGAAGAAGCAGGACTTGATCCGGATGAATATGATTTCTAAGGAAGGAGCATTTACAATGGCAAAAGTATTTATCACACTGACAGGAACAAAACATTATTTTGGAAATGATTTTCTTGAAAAAGGGACGAAGATCCGACTGGAGAAAGAACCAGATAATGAGTATGACAAAGAAGCAATCAAAGTAACTTATGAAGGTCTCGGAAAAATTGGATATGTAGCAAACAGTTCATACACTGTTATTGGTGAGTCGATGAGTGCTGGACGTCTCTACGACAAGATTGGAGATCTGATCGTTGAGGATCCTTAGATCAGACCGATGCTGAGTAAACTGTGTCTGCATTTCTTTTAGTTCCTGCTTTGATGCAAGCAGTGTATTTTTCAAATCTGACTGCGTATCAAATCCATGTTCCTGCACATAGATAATGGTATTTGCCATTTGCTGCAGGTTAGAAAGTTTTACCCGATGAGCATAAGCCGAGCTCTGCATTGCTTTCACATTTGTCTGGAGATTTACAACCAGGCGCAGGTGAGATCTGACGTAGAGAATAGCCAATGGATCCTTGCGTAAGAAGGTCTATTCCAGGTATGCTTTTCCATATCGTGTTCCCAGTACACGTTCAGTAATCCGCTTCTGTCGATCAGGATGAAGATAACTGTATCTGCCCCGATGATCAATCACAGAGATCTGAAATTGTTCCAGAAGTTTAGATTGGAATTCATCAAAACTATTGGAAGTGGCAGCGCATTCATCAATCGCATTTCGCAAATATTCTTTCTGTGCCATATACTCTTTCTGAGTGATTTTTCTCTCAGCCGGAGCAAGAAGATCTATCTGGTGAAGACCTTCCTGTTGGCACCGATCCATGACAGTTTTCTTAAAAGTGCTCATGAATTTATCAGTGGAACGATGCTTGTAACCGGCGGCTTCCTCATGTGGTTTATCCATATATGGCTGCCTTTCCACTGCAGTCTTTCGCACACTGTTGATAACGATGTGAGTATGGATATTTCCGGATTCATTGTGGCCATCGGTGTGAGTAACTACCAGTGCCTGATATCCGGGAAACATCTGCTTTGCAGGTTCCAAACTGATTGCCTGTGCTCTCTTTCCGGTAAGACCGTTTTCTGTAACATCGGCTGGATCGTAGCTGATAATGTAGTGATGACTTTTGATATCTTCACGTTTCTTATTCTTATGAAAATGGGCATTTGTCAGTTCGCATTCTTTGTCAAAAGACATCGGATCACAGTTCAGTCCATCCATATAAAACTCTTTTCGCAAGATGCTTCGACCGGATTCATCTACAATCTTTTTCCCGGTTTTTTCATCATGTTCAAACAGGAGGTAATTGATAGCAGCCGAGTAATTAGCATTTCTGCTTTTAATGTGTTTTACGATTGCCATTCATACCACCTGCCAGTTTCAGTACTTCTTTTCTCAATAGGAATAAGTCCGTGATGCACTGATGGATTTCATTTTCTATAGCACGTGACTGACTACCACCACTGTTAAAATGCTTGGCAATCTGATTGAGATTCGATCCGATCTTTCCATATTCACTGACCAGTTTTCTGAGGTCGTTCATGTCTGCAACAACTTCAATCTGGTGATTGATTTGCTTTGAATGTTTAAAGATCACGTGGAAGTACCTGGTATATCTGATAAATCAGATGTATTAATGTCCCAAGGACGCTTTTTGTATGTTATAATAAATACAATCACTAAGTATCGGATAAATAAAGATAAAATGAAGGAATAGAAAGTTATGAAGATAGCGAAAAAAGTATTAAAGACAATAGGAGTTTTATTAGGCTTTATTGTGGCCATTGTGCTAGGATATATCATTTATCTCTATGCAAGTTACCATAGAATTGAAGATAACAAATCCCTTTCCGTAGAATCTCACACAGAAACAAAACAAATACTAACAACAGGAAAACAATATTCAGCAATTACATACAATATTGGATTCGGAGCCTATACACCAGATTTCAGCTTTTTTATGGATGGAGGAAAATCATCTTGGGCAAAGAGCAAGAAAAGTGTTCTTAAAACAGTTAAAAATGCAGGGAATCTAACAAAATCGTATGATCCGGATTTTGCCTTAATAGAAGAAGTAGATCTTAATTCCACCAGAAGTTATCATGTAAATGAATATTCCATACTAAAGAAATGCTTGAAGAATTACGATACAGTGTTTGCACAAAATTATGATTCTGCTTTTCTATTCTATCCATTCACACAGCCACATGGAAGCAGCAAAGCAGGATTAGCTTTATTTTCCAGATATCCGATCAAAGATTCACTAAGAAGAAGTCTTCCGATTTCAACATCATACAATAAATTTTTTGATTTAGATCGTTGCTACAGTATTTCAAGAATTCCAGTGGATAATGGGAAATACCTCGTGATCTTTCAGCTTCATATGTCAGCCTACGGAAACAGTGATAAGATCAGAAAAGGACAGATCCGTATGCTTTCAGCGGATATGAAAAAAGAATACGAAGCAGGAAATTATGTATTATGTGGCGGGGATTTTAACCATGACCTCAAGGCTGCAGAAGATGACGATTCTACCGATAGAGAATCCTGGGCATATCCATTCCCAAGAAATATGCTTCCAGAACATTTTTCTTTCTGTATGGATCAACTGCCAAAGAAAGAAAATCTGTGGAATAGTTCACGAAATGCAGATATGAAATACATACCAGGAAAGACTTACACTGTTACATTGGATGGATTTATTATCTCAGATAATGTAAAATGTGGTATGTATAAGAATATTAATACGGGATATTCATATTCAGATCATGACCCGGTATATGTGAAGTTTGAATTGAATAAGGAGAGTGTGTTGAACAAATTTAAATTGAAAAATTAGAGATTTCTGTCGACTTGTGATAGTACAAAAAATATAGGGGATCGCCAGAAGGTGGAAATGTCTAAAATAGGAGGCGTTGTGGAAATATATGATTAAGGACAAGAAAAATATGAAGAAACGATGGAAAAGAATCATATCCAATATGATTGCAATAGCACTAGTGATCATATCAAGTATTCCAACAATTTCAATTCCAGTAAAAGCGGAAGCATCTGTTGATGGAAAATTGATCACAGTAGGTGGGAAAACGGTAACAAAAAATATGAAAATTGATGATGTTAAGAAAATGTTTGGTGAACCAAAATTAACGACACCATCATATTGGGATGGATATACTTATACATTTTACGGAAAAGATTATAGTGATTATTTATATTTAGAAACTGATTCTGATGGGAAGATTGTATGTTATGGAAGCGTAAGTCCTGGGTTTGAAACGAATAAATACAGTTATGGAGAGAAAGTTAATCCTTATGCTCGGGCAGGTTGTGAGGCGAAAGACGATGATGGCAAGTTATATGCTGTGATATATTACACAAAATTTCATTTGGATGCATATAAGAGATTTACAGAAAATTTAACAGAAAATAATAGAAATCTTTGCAAACATGCAGTGGAAATGTGGAATGCTATTTCTTATTTATATGGATATAAAACTGCAACATATTTTGATGAAAAATTGTTTAATATAGGCGCACAGCTGGCAGATAATCATAGCGATCTATATGATTATTGTAAGAGCACAAATCAAAGTTCTTGTTATCAGTTAATGACTGGAAGAAAAGCCACATTTCTGGAATATTTTTACCCTAATCCATTGGAATTTGCGAAAAATGCTAGAAATTACGAGTGCCCAAAAGGAAATGCAATAGGCTTTATGTATTATCCAGCAGGAGAAGAAAATGATGATTATTGGATTATGGAGGGGTTTGTAAATAAAGAATTATTGGCAGATTGGAAGTCTGTTGCATATACAGAAAGAGAAAAAGAGTTATTGGAAAATTCTAGAAAATATTATACAAACTCAGTAAACACAGTTAATTCTATGAAATCATATTATGAGATTAAACCTTCTTACGATTCAATTAAGAATATAGAAGGTGGAAAGTTAAGTAAAGAAGTTGCAAAAGGAGCAGTTGATTATTTAAATGCAATTCGTGTGGGAGCTGGACTAAATCCATTGGAATATTCAGAACAATTGTCTATGGATGCACAGTGCAAATCTACGTACACGGTATATTTGGCAAAAAATAATATAAAAAATTCATCACCTCATAATCCACCAAAGGTAGAGGGATTAAGCGATGAATATTATTCAAAATGTCAAAGTGGCAATGGAGAAAATTTATACTCATGTGGAATAATAAGTACGAGTATCATAGACAGTATTAGTAGTGCATTAGATGATAGTCAAGGGACAGGACAATATTATAATAGAGGTCATAGATATAATCTGTTAAATCCTGAATGGAAATATATTGGAGTAGGAAATACGTTGCAACAAGCATGTCATAAATTGTCAGGAACGCAGAGTTCTAATGTAGATGTTGTTGCATGGCCACCAAAAGGAATTACTATTTCAGAAAGTGGATTTTCGCCATCAGGAATGTGGACATGTCAGTTTTATAATAAGTTAAAACCGACAGCTGATACTACAATAACGATTGAATGTCTCAATAGCAATAAGAAATGGAAGATTGATCCGAATAATCTTTTAGAAAATCAAGCTTATAATTATGAAAGAAGTGGGGATCTTATTTCCTATAGCGATGATTCTATTGTTTTTAAAATAGGAGGAGTTTATCAAATAACATATGATCATCTTACAGATGCAAATGGGAATGAAACAAGTTATTCTTATAGAACAGTGTATGAAAAAGCTTATATTGGATCAGAAGAGGAGAAAGTACCACAATCTATAAAATTAGATAAAACATCGGAAAAAGTTTTGCTTGGTACAACGAGTAAGTTGATTGCCAAAGTAAGCCCGGATAATATAAAGAATAAAAGAATTTATTTTGCAAGTAATAACAAAGAAGTGGCTACTGTAAATGAATGTGGTGAGATTACAGCCCATTCGTTAGGAACAGCTGATATAACAGCTACAAGTGAAAATGGAAATATAACAGCTACATGCAAAATAATAGTAGTAAAAACTTTAGATCAGACAGATGATCAGCCAGAAAAGGAACCAGAAAAGGAACCAACTGGAGCAATAACAAATGGAAATGTTAATAATAGTAATAACAAGTCTGATTTATCACAAGGACATAAAACAAATAACAGCAAAAAAGAAAATATAACCATTAGTAAAGCAAAAATTAAAAGTGCGAAAAAGAAAAAATCCTCAAAGTCCTTAACAATAATATTATCAAAAGCAGTACCTAAGGTAACTGGTTATCAAATAAAAATATATTCATCCAAAAAGAAAGCTAAGAAGAATAAGGGTGCTATTTGGACAAAGGTTGTACAGACAAATTCCAAGAAAATAGTTATTAAAAATAAAAAATTAAAAAACAAAAAAACACTTTATATTCGGATACGTGCTTATAAGAGAATCAATAGAAAGAATAAATATAGTACGTGGTCAGAGATTAAGAAAGTAATTGTTAATTAGTAATGATTTCAGTGAATCATTACGAGTGTTGATTCTTTCAAGCTAAAATAAAGACAGAAAATAATAACTCATGCGATGGAATATTTAATGTACACGGACATTCCGGTAATTAAGATTGCGATGAATAATGGATTTGCTTCAGTTGCAGCATTTAATAAAGTATTTAAAGAAACATATCAAGAAACACCATCTGCATATCGAAAGAAAAAGAAAGAAACAGTAGACAATCAGGAAAGTATGTTGGAGAATTATATATTGCAATAAGGATGAAAATGATAAAATCCCTCATGTATGATATTAATAAGAAGTTTCATATATCATACATGGGGGATTTTTAATGTGTATTGCTTTTAAGATAGTTTCTATGCTTTAAAATTTAGAAACAATTTTTGATGATATCTTCGTCAAGACCATTTTTACAAGTGATATTTCCTATCACAAAATATAAGATTCCACCAGCAAGAAGTCCCCATACAACAGCATTGATTCCAGCAATCTGGACGTTATAATAACAAAATACATAAGTAATCGCAGCACCGAGAGAACTAAAGACTGCTGCCTGTTTTGTTCCTTTCTTCCAGAATAATCCTCCGACCAAAGGCCAGAAAAAACTGCATTCCAGACCACCTAAGGCAAATAGATTCAGAAAGAAAATGATATCAGGTGGATTGATCGTAAGTAAGATAACGATCACACCAAATGCGAACGTAACGAGCGTGCTCATTTTCCCAACATTTTTGTTATAAGACTGAATTTTCACAGGATCATCTTTGACAACATAGTTACGCCATAGATCTTTCACGATCGCTGCAGAAGCAAGAATCAAAAGAGAATCAGCGGTAGACATAACAGCAGCCATAGGAGCAGCTAGGAAAGTTCCTGCAAGTCCGACAGGCATGATCTTCTGAACGATGTATGGGATAAAGTAATCAGACGTCGGAAGGTTCTTAGTATCTACCAGTGCACCGGCCCATGTACCAGCCATATGCATACCAACGATGATAAAACTGCAGGTAACAGCACCGATCCACATCGCAGAATGAAGACTCTTTGTATTTTTAAATCCCATAGAACGAACGGCTGTCTGAGGAAGTCCAAGTGTACCAAATCCTACAAGAATCCAGAAACTAAGTAGCGTACCGGGACTGTACTTTGAAAATAGATCATCATATACTCCAGGCAGATTCTGTGCCAGTCCGGCATCAATACCAGCAAGTCCGCCGCCAGCTTTTAATACAAAGAATAAAAGTAAAAATGTACCGACACACATGATAATTCCCTGAATCGTATCTGTGATCGCAACAGCGCTGAAACCACCAAAAGATGTATAAATGATAACAACTGCTCCAAAGATCAATAAAGAAACAACATGATCAAGTCCAGTGATAGAAGAGATCAAAGTTGCTCCGCCAGTAAATTGTCCGATCATCTGTGCCATGAAGAAGGCAACCATAAGTAAGCTGGTTACAATAACTAAAACATCACTTTTATAACGAGCCTTTAAATAACCTACAACAGTAACGGCACCAGTTCTTCTGGAAACTAAAGCAAGTTTGTTACCAAGGACACCTAGTACCAGAAATGTGATCGGAACTTGAACTGTAGCGATCCATGCCTGTGCATATCCATAAGTAAGACCAGCAGCTCCTGGACCAGAAATAAAGGAACTTACAGAAGTATAAGTTGCCATGGTTGTCATTGCCAGAAGAAGTCCGTTCATATTTCTTCCACCGATGAAGAATTTTTTCTCGGAGGATGTATGCTGTTTTTTATTCTGACGGTTACTGAAAATGATACCGATCGCAGCATTTAAGGCGAGGTAAACAATAAAAATTGCAAGAATGATTTTCTGATTTGCTGACATTTATTCTTCTCCCTCCTCTTCATCGTCATATTCAAAATTAATAAATACATGTTTTAATAGGTACCAGACACCGATCAAAGAAAGTATGATCGTTCCGAATGTTGACACACTAAACCATGCGGGCATACCTAGAAAATAAAGACCAGTACCATTTAACAAAAACGCACTGGCAATATGCCAAGCACAGCAGATCAATACAACAATCAATGTTCCACGGATTTCACGCATACACTGTTCATGTTTCTCCTGTCTTGTTAATTTTTTCATATTATATGATCTCCTTTAATAAAAGGTCAGATTCGCAAAGGATATCTGCCAAAAGTATTATCTTACAAATATGGAAGAAAATCAATTATTCTTAACATTTTAAAGAGATAAGATCAAAAAGAATGTTATAAAATAGTTTGAATAACATATTCATCTTTGGTATAATAAATCATATCAGTATGCAGAAATACAGGAGGCTTTTACTATGGAGAATAAAAGTAGTTACCAGATAAACGAGCAGGGAGTGCTCGGGGAAGTGAAAATTGCAGATGATGTGATTGCAGTGATCGCAGGAATTGCAGCAACTGAAGTGACAGGAGTTGCCAGAATGTGTGGGAATATCACGAATGAACTGGTAAGTAAACTTGGAGTGAATAATCTGTCCAAGGGAGTCAAAGTTGTCGTAGAGAATCATCATGTAAGAGTCAATCTTGCATTAGAACTTGACTATGGAGTTAGTATTCCAGAGATTTCTAAGAAAGTTCAAGATCGTGTGAAAGCAGCAATCGAGAACATGACAGGATTAAAGGTCAGAGAAGTTAACGTCCGTGTCACAGGCGTTGCAGCAGAAGAAGAGTAAGAAAGAATATAAAGCAAAGTCAGACGGGACTGATAACAGTTCCGTCTTTGTATCGCAGAAAGGAACCCTAATGAAAAGAAGTGAGGTAAGAGAACATATTTTCAGAATTTTATTTTGTGTAGAATTTTGTGAGAAAGAAGAATTTGAAGATCAGGTTGAATTATATTTTCATGGGCATGAAAATATCAATGAGAAGACACAGAAAGAAATTACAGAGAAAACAGAGAATCTGATCGAACATTTAGATGAAATCGATGAACAGATTTCTGCACATACGAATGCATGGAATTTAGAGAGACTTGGAAAAGCTGAATTATCTATTTTAAGACTTGCAACCTATGAAATCTTATTAGATGAACAGGTGCCAAGAAAAGTAGCAATTAATGAGGCAGTAGAACTTGCAAAGAAATACTGCAATGAAAAGGCAGCACCATTTATCAATGGTGTCTTAAGTAAGATTGGACAGGATATGGATGAAGAGTAAAGTTTTTTCTGTAACACAGATTAATACTTATATCAAACGAATGTTTCAAAGTGATTATGCCTTAAGGAGGATTTCAATCAAGGGACAGGTGTCAAACTGTAAGTATCATTCTTCTGGGCATATTTATTTTTCATTGAAAGATGAAGAAAGCCAGATTTCTTGTGTGATGTTTGCGAGTGCAAGATATAATGGATTGCAGTTTGAATTAGAAGATGGACAGGAAGTCATTGTGGATGGAAATGTCAGTGTCTATGAGCGTGGCGGAAGTTATCAGCTATATGCACAGGAGATTCGTTTAAATGGAATCGGAGAATTATATGTTGCATATGAGATGTTAAAACAGAAGCTTTATGAAGAAGGATTGTTTGACCACGAGATCAAGAAGCCGATTCCAAAGAATCCAAAGAAGATCGGTGTGGTAACGGCAAGAACAGGAGCAGCAATTCATGATATCATTAGTACAGCAAAGCGTAGGAATCCGTATGTACAGTTAGTATTATATCCTGCTAAAGTACAGGGAGAAGGTGCATCTGATACGATCGTTTCTGGAATTCGCACTCTGGACCAGTATGGAGTTGATACCATTATCATCGGAAGAGGTGGGGGCTCGATCGAGGACTTGTGGGCATTTAATGAAGAGAATGTCGCAAGAGCGATCTACGAAGCAAAGACACCGATCATTTCTGGAACAGGGCATGAGGTGGATACTACCATTGCGGATTATGCGGCAGATCTTCGCGCGGCAACACCGACAGCAGCCTGTGAACTTGCAGTTCCAGATATCACAGAAGTGATGGAAGGAATCGCAAACAGAGAATATACAATGGCTGCGTTGTTAAAACAGATCATCCGGCGTTATCAGATGAAATTGCAGAAGTATCAGATCACCATTGCAAATTACGATCCACGATTTCAACTTCAGGAACAGAAGATGCGTTTGTCAGAATTAGAAGAACAGATTCAGCAAGTGATGAAGAATAAGATGACAGGGTATAAGCACAAACTGGAATTGTACGCAAAAGAACTTCATGGGTTATCACCAACAGCGAAATTGATCAATGGATTTGGATATTTAGAAGATCAGAATGGTGAGCCAGTTACAAGCGTTCACAAAGTGAAAGAGGGAGATCAGATTTCCTTAACGATTTCAGATGGAACGATCCTTGCAATGGCAAAACAGATCAGAACAATGGATGAAAAAGGGAAGTAAGAAAGAGGAAGTTTATTATGGCAAAGAAGAAATTTGATATTGATCAGGGTTTTCATCAGTTAGATGAAATTCTTACAAAGCTTTCCAGTGAAGAAATCAAACTTCCAGAGGCTGTCAAACTATATACTGAAGGAGTAAATCTTGTGAAACAGTGTAAGGATTCTCTGGATAAAGTAGAAAAAGAATTGATCGTATTAGAAGAGAATGGGGAAGAACATGAACTTTAAGGATGAGATGAAACAAAAGGTTGCACAGATTGAAATTATTTTAGATGAATATCTGCCAGCACAGGAAGGGTTACAAAAAACAGTTTTAACTGCAATGAACACAACCGTTAAGGCGGGAGGAAAGCGTCTTCGTCCAATGTTGATCAACGAGACATATCAGATGTTTGGCGGAAAGGGAGATATCGTAAAGCCATTTATGGCAGCGATTGAAATGATCCATACGTATTCTCTGATTCATGATGATCTTCCAGCGCTTGACAATGATGATTACAGAAGAGGTCAGAAAACATGTCATATCGTTTATGGAGAAGATATGGCGATCCTTGCAGGAGATGCACTTCTTAATTATGCGTATGAAGTTGCAACGAAAGCATTTGATCTTGCGGAGAAAGACCAGATCATGAATGTAGTTGAAGCAATTAAGATTCTCGCCAGCAAACCTGGAATCTATGGAATGATCGGCGGGCAGGTTGCAGATGTTGAACTGGAAGGTACACCGCTTAGTATGGAGCAGATTTTATTTATTCATAAGAATAAGACGTCTGCATTGATCGAAGCATGTATGATGATCGGAGCAGTTCTTGCAGGAGCATCCAAAGAAGATGTTCTGAAGATGGAAGAATGTGGAGAATATATCGGACTTGCGTTTCAGATTCAAGACGATATTCTGGATCTTACAGGAGATGAAGAAGAGATCGGGAAACCGGTTGGAAGTGATGAAAAGAATCACAAAACAACTTATGTGACATTAAAAGGATTAGAACGTTCACAAAGAGATGTAGAAGATATTTCAAAGAAAGCAATTGATATTTTAGAAAAATATGATAAGGGAGATTGTTATCTTACAAATCTTACAAGATTTTTGATCCATCGAACACACTAAGGCAGAGAGGAAGAGGGAGCATTATGCTAGAGTATATTAATGATCCGAATGATATTAAACAGATTCAGCCAGAGGACTATAAACTTCTGGCGAAAGATATACGTCGTTTTCTATTAAGAAATGTCAGTCGCACAGGGGGGCATCTGGCATCGAATCTTGGAATTGTAGAACTAACGATGGCGCTGCATCTTGTTTTGGATTTTCCAAAAGACCAGCTGATCTTTGATGTAGGACATCAGTCTTATGTGCACAAGATCTTAACAGGAAGAAAGAATGGATTTGAGAATCTGAGGCAATTTCATGGGATGAGTGGATTCCCGAAGAAAAAAGAAAGCGATTGTGATGCGTTTCACAGTGGACACAGCTCCATGTCGTTATCAGCAGCGCTTGGGATGGTTACAGCAAGAGATATCAATCATACGGATGAGACGATTGTTGCGGTAATCGGAGATGGTGCGTTGTCTGGCGGAATGGCATATGAAGCATTAAATAATATGGCAAGACTACGCAAGGAGAAGAAGAATCTGATCATTATCCTGAACGATAACAAGATGTCTATTGCGGAGAATGTCGGTGGAATGTCTGCGTATTTGAATAAAGTACGAACAAGAAAAGAATATGTGGAATTCAAAGGAAATGTGGAACAATCCTTATTAAGAATTCCGGGAATCGGGAAGGAATTAACAACAATTCTTAAGAAATCAAAAGATTCGATCAAACAATTATTTGTTCCGGGAATGTATTTTGAAGATATGGGGATCACGTATATTGGACCTATTGACGGGCATAATGTTCCCTTGATGGTAGACACGTTAAATAGAGCGAAACAATTAGATGAGCCGATCATTATTCACGTGGTAACGAAGAAAGGAAAAGGATATCGTCCTGCGGAGCAGAATCCAGCCAAATTTCACGGAATCAGTCCATTTTCCTTAAAGACAGGGGAAGTTTTAAAGAAATCGGACAATCCATCGAACACAGCGGTATTTTCAGATACACTGATCAAAGAGGCGAAGAAAGATAAGAAGATTGTTGCGGTAACTGCCGCAATGCCGGATGGAACAGGTCTTGGAAAGTTTAAAAATCATTTTCCAGATCGTTTCTTTGATGTAGGGATTGCCGAACAACATGCAGTTACATTTTGTGCCGGAATGGCATCAAGAGGTCTAAAGCCTGTATTTGCAGTGTATTCAACATTTCTACAAAGAGGTTTTGATCAGATCTTACATGATGTGGCAATCGGGAATTATCCAGTTATATTTGGATTGGACCGCTCAGGACTTGTTGGAGCGGATGGAGAAACTCATCAAGGTATTTTTGATATTCCGTATTTATCTATCATCCCAAATATGACGGTGATGGCTCCGATCAACGGAAGGGAATTATCTGAGATGCTAAAACATACGCTCCATCATGCAAAAGGACCGACCGCGATCAAATATTCCAGAGGAGAAGCAAGCTCTTTGTATGAAGATCAATTTGAAGAGTTACACTATGGAAAAGGCCAGATACTTAAAGAAGGAAAGGAAGCTGTGATCATTGCAGTTGGAAATATCTTTGAAGAGGCAGATAAGGCGGAAAAGATCCTTAAAGAAGAAGGATATGAGATTGGTTTAGTTAATCCAAGATATATCAAACCATTTGATCAGGAGTTGATCATGAAACTGTCACAGACCTATGATAAGATCATGATCGCAGAAGAAGGCGTATTAAACGGTGGATTTGGAATGATGGTGAATGAATTTCTGAGTGAGCATGATTACAAAGGTGAAGTCAGATGCCTTGGAATAGATGACCAGTTTGTGGAACATGGTTCTGTAAGTGAGTTAAGAAGAATGTTGAAGATTGATGGAGAAAGTATTGCAGACTCCATCAGACAATGGATGAAGGAATAGAAAAATGAAGAAAGAACGTTTAGATGTACTGCTTGTCAAGAAAGGGCTTGCGTCTTCCAGAGAAAAAGCAAAAGCGATCATTATGTCAGGAATCGTTTTTGTAGATGGACAGAGAGAGGATAAAGCAGGATCAACTTTTGATGAAAAGCAGGAGATCATTGTAAAGGGAAAAACTTTAAAATATGTCAGTCGAGGTGGATTAAAGCTTGAGAAGGCTATGAAGAACTTTGATATTGTATTAAAAGACAAAGTCTGCATGGATGTTGGAGCATCTACAGGTGGATTTACAGACTGTATGTTGCAAAATGGTGCAGTGAAAGTATATTCAGTTGATGTCGGGCATGGACAGTTGGACTGGAAACTAAGAAACGATGAGAGAGTTGTTTGTATGGAACGTACGAATATGCGTTATATGACGGAAGACGATATCGATGAAAAGGCATCGTTTGTATCTATTGATGTTTCTTTTATTTCACTGACAAAGATTCTTCCAGCGGTATATCGAATTTTGAATACGGGAGGAGAAGTTGTTGCACTGATCAAACCGCAGTTTGAAGCAGGAAGAGAAAAAGTTGGAAAGAAAGGTGTTGTACGAGATCCAAAAGTTCATGAAGAAGTCATTGAGAAGATCTGTGATTTCGCATCTACGAACGGGTTTGAATTATTACACCTTGATTATTCTCCAATCAAAGGTCCAGAGGGAAATATTGAGTATTTATTACATATGAGAAAAACAGAGACAATGGAGAATGGACATACAATGACAGATCAGATCAAGGAAGTGGTGGATGCATCACATGCGGATCTGGCAAAGAATAAGGAATAACATGAAGAATTTTTTGATTTTAACGAACGAGAAAAAAGATCCAGGACTGCGTATTTCCAAAAAGATCCAGGATTATATTGAAAAACAAGGTGGAATCAGCCAGAGAATGTGTGATTTTACAAGACATGTTCAAAAAGATATGAACTGCATCACAAAAGACACAGAGTGTGTGATTGTTTTAGGTGGAGATGGGACGATGCTTCATGCGGCAAGATTGATCGTAGATCATGATATTCCGATGGTTGGAGTAAATCTCGGTACCTTAGGATTCTTAACAGAGATTGAGTTATCTAAACTTTATGACGGATTGGACGGATTGTTAAATGATACTTTCCAGATTGAGGAGAGAATGATGTTAGATGGGCGCGTGATCCATGCGGATCATGAGACAGATCATCTTCCAGCACTCAATGACGTCGTGATCGCAAGAAGTGGTTTTTCAAGAATCATCTCGTTTCGTATTATGGTCAATGGCAAATTGTTAGATGTATATGAAGCAGATGGGATTATTGTTTCGACGCCGACAGGATCTACAGGATATAATTTATCAGCAGGTGGGCCGGTAGTGAATCCAAAAGCAAATGTTATTTTGATCACTCCGATCTGTCCACATTCGCTGCAGTCAAACAGTCTTGTTCTTTCTCCAGAAGATGAGATTGATATTTATATTGAGAACGTGAGAGAATCTCAGTTAGAGGAAGCCTACGTTACCTTTGACGGTCAGGTTGCGAGAAAACTTCAGCCAGGAGATGTTCTTCAGGTGCGTAAATCAAAGAAGATCGCAAGGATCATTAAAGTGAAAGGAGACAGCTTTTACAGAATCCTTCGAATCAAAGTTGGAGGTCAGAATGAAGAAAAATAGGCAGGAAGCGATCATTGAATTGATCCAGCAATATCCAATTGAGACACAGGAAGAGTTGTTGTCAAGATTAAATCAGATTGGCTTTAAGACAACGCAGGCAACGATTTCAAGAGATATCAGAGAACTGGCATTGATCAAGAAACCGGATGCAGATGGGAAGCAGATTTATTGTCTGATCGATCAGGAAGATGAGACTTCAAGAAAGTATCAGAGGATTTTAGCAGAAGCGATCATTTCCATGGAACTAGCAGAGAATATGCTGGTTGTAAAAACCGTATCGGGAATGGCAATGGCGTCTGCTGCTGCACTTGATTCTTTAAACATCATTGGAATGGTTGGTACGATCGCGGGAGATGATACGATCATGTGTGTTATGAAAGATAAGAATATTGGAAGAACTGCAATTGCTGAGATCGATCATATGATCAAAAAATTAAAAGAATAAATATACAGAGAGGAAATCTATGCTTCAGAATTTACATGTAAAGAATCTTGCGTTGATCGATGAAGTAGAAATTACATTTGATGAACATTTGAATATACTGACTGGAGAAACCGGTGCAGGAAAATCTGTCTTGATAGGTTCTATAGAAAGTGCACTTGGGAAAAAAATATCAAAAGATATGATCCGACCGGGAGCAAAAGAAGCAGTCATTGAACTGCTTTTTTGGATTGAAGATCAAAAGCTGATCAAAGAAATCGAAGCTCTGGATCTGGAAGTAGAAGACGGCCAGATCTTCATCAAACGTGTGATCAACGAGAAGAGAAGTATTAATAAGATTAATGATAGTACGGTGACACTCAATACGTTAAGAGAAGTTTCCAGACGTTTATTTGATCTGCATGGTCAGCAAGAATATCAAGTACTGTTAAAAGAGAAAAATCATTTAAGTATGATGGATCATTTTTTACCTGAAAACGCAAGATATTCCTTAGAACAGTGCAAAAATCTTGCAGGAGAATATCACGAGATTTCAACAAAGATAAAAGAAATATCAATAGATGACCAGCAAAGATTAAGAGAGATGGACTTCTTAAAACATGAGATTTCAGAGATTGAGAATGCCAATCTTGTCAAAGGAGAAGACGAGGAATTAGAAACGGTATATCAAAAGATCGTCCATAGCCGAGATATCATTATTTCTTGTCAGGCAGCACGTATGCTGACGGGATATGAGGAAGAAACATCGATTGGCAATCAGTTAAGTGAAAGCATAAGAAGAATGCAGGAGATCAGTCATTTAGATCCTCAGATCTCAGAATTTTATGAACAACTGTTGTCAGTGGAAGATCTGTTAAATGGTTTTCATCAGGAATTGACGACATATATGGAGAATATGGAATTTGATGAGCAGACGTATCAGGAAGTGGAAGAACGTCTGAATGTCATTAATTCTTTAAAAGACAAATATGGTCCATCGATTGAAGATGTTACAGCATATGGACAAAAGGCAGAAAAACGATATAATATGTTGTGTGATGCAGAACATGAGATTGAAATATTAAAGAATGAACAGGAACGCATCAGGGAACGATATCTTAAGGAAGCAAAGAATCTGTCAGAACAAAGATGTAAGGTAGCAAAGACACTTGGAAGCAATATCACAAAAGCATTAGAAGATCTGAACTTTTTAGATGTCAGATTTGAAATCGAAGTTACGAAAAAAGACCAGATTTCAGCAGATGGAATGGATCAGATCCGTTTTATGATATCGACCAATCCAGGTCTTCCAATGCGTCCGGTACAAGAAGTAGCATCTGGTGGTGAATTATCAAGAATCATGCTTGCACTCAAATCAGTAGCAGCACAGGCAGATGGAGTAGATACGTTGATCTTTGACGAAATTGATACTGGGATCAGTGGGGAAACTGCCAATCGTGTAGCTAAAAAGATGGCAGTGATCTCAAAGGATCATCAGGTGATCGCGATCACACATCTTCCACAGATCGCAGCGATGGCAGATAGTCATTACTTTATTAGAAAACAAACCGATCAGAAAAATACGCAGACAATGATCCGAAAATTAAATGAATCAGAATCGTTAAAAGAGATTTCAAGAATGATCAGCGGGGATCAATGGAGTGAAACGTCTATGGAACATGCAAAAGAAATGAAATCTTTGGCAGATGAAACAAAATTATACTGAGTATGTAAGCGGTAATCTTCATATAATAAAAAGGATATATCAATGACGATATGTCCTTTTTTAGGAGGAAAAATATGAAAAAATACACTTACCGCAAATTTTTAATTCTACTTTTTATGATCAATTTAATCGCAATAACTGCAGTTTATATAAAATACTGCAATGCAAGACTTCCAGATACGATTCATATCAACAAGAGCGAAACAGTCTCTCTTTGTTATGATGTACCAGTCAGTGCAACGATCGATCATCAAACGATACGATTAAATCAGCCCATTGTATTCAAACAATGTCACATGGGTCAGTATGAAATGAAAACCAATTTATTTGGCGCGATTCCATTAAAGAAGATTAAAGTGAAGGTCGTAGATGACCAAAAGATCACGCCAAGCGGTGAAGTGATCGGTGTCTATGTAGAAACAGATGGATTGTTTGTGCTTGATACGGATCAGTTTACCGGAGAAAACAGCATGGAATATGCACCGAGTAAAAATAAATTATATCGTGGAGATTATATCAAAAAGATTGATGGAAAAGATATTGTATCAAAAAAACAATTCATCGAAAAAATCAATCAAGGTCAAGGAGAATCTGTGATATTAACAGTCCAAAGAAAGACAAAGATGATGCAGATCAAGATCAAGCCAGAACGTTCAAAGACGGATCACATGTATAAAATTGGAACATGGATCAGGGATAACACGCAGGGAATCGGTACGATGACTTATGTAAAAGGTACGTCATTTGGAGGGTTGGGACACGGTATTTATGATATGGATACAGGCACACTTTTAAAGATTAAAGGTGGTCTTTTGCTGGATCCACAGATTTATTCCATTAAAAAAGGAAAATCAGGAACGCCGGGAGAGATTGTTGGAAGTATTGAATACAAGGAAGAGAATATTTTAGGTTCCATCAAAAAAAATACGGAAAAAGGAATTTATGGAACAATACCAAAGAAACAACAAAAAGCATACAAGATAGGATATCGTCAAGATATCAAACCAGGGAAAGCTTATATTCTCTCCAATGTAAGCGGTACTATGAAACAATATGAGATCCAGATCAATAAGATCGTGCCATCCGACAAGGATGTGTTAAAAAGTATGGAGATTGAAGTGACAGACAAAGAATTATTAAAACTTACCAACGGGATCATACAGGGAATGAGTGGCAGTCCAATCTTGCAGAATGGGAAACTTATTGGTGCTGTTACACATGTTTTTGTAAATGACCCGATGAAAGGGTATGCTATTCTTATGGAAACAATGCTCTATGAGATGGAAAATTAGAGCAAAGGGAAATGGAAGCTGTTTTTAAAATATAAGTTTGCTACAATAGAAAAAAGGGAGGGTGAGAGACATGAAAATTTTGCACCTTGGAGATCTGCATCTCGGAAAGAGAGTGAATGAGATATCCATGATTGAAGATCAGAAATTTATATTGGATCAGATCGTTACATTAGTAAAAGAAGAAAAGATAGATGTTATTTTATTATGTGGGGATATCTATGATAAGGCAATACCGACGATCGAGGCGATTCATCTGCTGGATGAATTTTTAGAAGAACTGAGTGATCTTAAAGTAAAAGTATTGATGATCAGCGGAAATCATGATTCTTCGGAAAGATTGTCATTTGGAAGAAACTTATTTAAACGATCTAATTTATATATTGCATCACAATTTAATCAGGAAATTGAAAAGATTACGATCAAGGAAGATGGATACAATATTAATTTTTATATGCTTCCATTTGTAAAGCCAGCGTATATCAATCATGTATTAAAAATTCAGACAGAAACCTATGAAGAATGCTTCAAGCATCTAATGGAACAAGTGAAGATCAACGAAGATGAGACGAATATCCTGCTGGCGCATCAGTTTGTAACGGTTGGAAAGAATTCTCCAGAATTGTCAGATTCAGAAACAAGCAGCCTTGGAGGGATTGATAATATTGATTACCGTCTATTTGATGCATTTGACTATGTAGCACTTGGACATATCCACAAGCCGCAGGCAATGGGACGTGAAATGGTAAGGTATGCTGGATCGATCTTAAAATATTCTTTTTCAGAAATTCACAAAGACAAACAGGCAACGATCCTTACGATCAGTAAAAACAAGCAGATCTCCCTATCCCATCATTTGCTAAAACCATTACGTGATATGAGGGAAATGGAATGTTCGTTAGAATCATTGTTAAAAAGAAAATGTGAAATTGGAAATGAAGAAGATTATATGCATGTCATTCTGACGGATGAGGAGCAGATTTTAGATGCGATCGGGAAAGTACGTACGGTTTATCCGAATGTTATGCAGATCAGCTTTAAAAACCGTCGTCATATGATGCAATATGAAACCATTCAGATGAAAGAAAACCAGATCGCAGATCAAAATCCAATGGAATTATTTGAACAGTTTTATAAAATGCAAAATCATATTGATCTGGATGAAAAAAGAGCACAGATGGCAATATCCATTTTTGAGGAGGTGATTCGTTGAGACCGCAAAAATTAATATTATCTGCATTTGGACCATTTGCAGAGGAAACAGTGATTGATTTTACCAGATTTAAAGATGGGATTTTTTTGATCTCAGGAGAAACAGGTGCAGGGAAAACGACTATTTTTGATGGAATCTGTTTTGCTTTATACGGTGAGCCAAGTGGTTCTTATCGAAAACAGGATATGCTAAGAAGTGATTTTGCCAAAGATGAGACAGAGACGAAAGTGGTGTTCTTATTTTCGCATCGCAAAAAGCAGTACAAGATTGAAAGAAATCCATCCTATATGCGAAAGAGCAAACGAGGAGACAAAATGACACGACAGTCTCCGTATGCAGTATTATATCAAGAAGATGAGATTGTAACAACAGGAAGTCAGCAAGTGACCGCGCAGATGGAAGAAATTCTTGGAATGGACCGTATGCAGTATCAGCAGATTTCAATGATCGCACAAGGAGAATTTTTAAAACTTCTTTACGCGAAAGGAAAAGAACGGAGTGAAATCTTTCGTAAGATTTTTGGAACATGGTATCTGTATGAATTTCAGGAAAAGATCAAACGTAGACATCTTTCTTGTAAATACGAATATGAGAATCTTGGGAATACCTTGTTAGAGCAGGAAGATAACATTTTTGTATCAAAAGATGCAGAAGAATATGAAGAATATACACGGTATTTAAAACAAAAACATCAAATTGTAGAATTTATGGATGTAGTAAAAAGATATCAGTATCGAAAACAACAAGAATATGAGAATTTCCAGAAACAAAAAGAAACACAAGAAGAACTATATCAGAAGCAACGGATTGTTTTTTCACAGATAACGGAGAAGAGACAGAAGATCAAAGATATAAAAGAAGAAATTAAAGAACTTATAGTACAAGAAAAAGAAAATAAAGCAGAACAGCGAGCGATCAAAAAAGAATATGATCAGATCCAAAAGGAACTGCCGAAACTACATAAAAAGGAATTAAGGTTTCAAGAACTACAAAAACAGATAAAACAATATAAAGAGTTGGAAGCATTAGAGAAAAAAAAGGAATCTTTAAAGAATGCGAAAGAACGTATGATCAGACAGCAGGAAGAAACGGAGCAAAAAAAAGAGAACGAAAGACAAAGAGAATTAAAACTGCTAGAATTTCTTAGACAGGCAGATGAGATTGAAACACAATACGATCATTTGCAAAAAGAAGAATTGAAACTTCATGTTCAGACAGAAAAAAATCATGAATTGTGTAAGGAGAAAGAAGCTTATTTTGAGAAACTTCAGATTTATGAAGAGGCTGGAGAAGTCTATGATAAGATCAGAATGCAAAGAAAAGAATACAGAGATCGATTGTCAGACTGGCAGGATCGATATGACTGTAATCAAGCAGGACTTCTGGCAAGAAATCTGATAGACGGTCATCCATGTCCGGTTTGTGGATCATTACATCATCCAAAAACAGCAGATTTTAAAGAAAGTGATATTACGCAGGAGATGCTTCGTGCACTTCGTGAAGAAACGGAATTGATCGATCAGCAATATAATACTGCATTTGCAAAAGTAAAACAGAGTAAAGGTATTGTTGAGACATGTAAAGAACAGCTTTGCAAAAAAAGTGGGAAAAGATCAGAAGAGTTTGAAAAACTTGACCAGATCTATGAAATCTCTTTACGACAATATAAAAAAGTAAAAAAAGAATTTGAAAGAATCAAAAAACAGAAAGAAAAGATAGCAGAACAAAGAGTAAAAGTTGAAAAATCCAAAGAAAGACAATTGAACTATGTGGAAAAACTGCAGGAAATTGCCGGAAAATCACATGAAAAAGATAGTTTATATAAGCAGACAGAGGCCAGAATAGAAGAAATCTGTAAGAATCTTGAATATAAAACATATAAAGATGCCAGTGAAGAACAGCAGCGATTATCTGATGAGATCGATCAGATGAAATTTAATAAAGAAGAAATAGAAAAGAAAAAAGAAAGTGTTGAAATACAGGGAGTTCATATCAAAGCGGCCATTGAAGAAAAAGAAAATACACTTTCGAGTGTTACAAAACAGTTGGAAGAACACAAAGAGATGAATGAAGAAATTTCAGATTTTAGAAAATTTGAAACAAAACTTCATCAGATGAAAAAAGAAATACAAAAACAAAATCAGAATCTGGAACAATTAAATCAACATATCTCTGTAAACGAACAATCGATAAGATTTATGGACAAGAAGATGGAAGAGTATAAAGAAACAGAAATGAACTATACACTGTTAAAAGATCTGTCAGATACAGCAAATGGAGAACAAAAAGGAAAGACAAAGATTTCATTTGAACGTTTTGTGCAGTCAGTATATTTTGATCTGATCTTGGCAGCAGCCAATGAACGGTTGTCCGTTATGAGTGAACAAAGATATTATCTGCTTCGAAAAGAAGAAAATGATATAAACAAAGGATCTTCTGGTCTGGAATTGGAGATTCTTGATGAATGGACAGGAAAAAGAAGAAATGTAAGATCATTATCTGGAGGAGAATCATTTAAAGCAGCATTATCTCTTGCGTTAGGATTAAGTGATGTGATCCAGAACAAAAAAGGCGGGATACAGGTTGATACGATCTTTATTGATGAGGGATTTGGTACTTTAGATGCGGATTCTTTAAATAAGGCGATGCAGATCATAAATTCACTGTCTTTGGAAGGAAATAAGCTGGTTGGCATAATTTCACATGTCGATGAATTGAAAGATCAGATCGATCAAAAGATTGAAGTTTATAAAGATCATGCAGGAAGTAAAGTGAAATAAAAAGGAATTGCAAATTCTTATGACAGGAAGTCGAAGACATGATATACTAGGAAAGAAAGAAAATAATCTGTCAAGCATTAGAGCATTGTACAGATTTGAGAACAGAGAGGAGCTGATGCATGCCGAAGCAGATCAGATTGTTGTGACAACAACAGAGTTACTGGATGTCATATGGAATCATCGAAGTGAGAAATTATATATTTAACAATTTACGCAGCGAAATATGACATAGATTTTAAAAAATAGAATTAATTTTGTCGAATTATGTCGAATCCTTTGGAAATCAACCAAAACTTGCGAAGAAATATGGGTTGTTTGTAAACTTAAATCAAATATATAATTAATTTGTAGAGAAAAACAGAATGGGAGGACTGAAGATGAACAAGATTAATGTGGCTATTGCAGATGACAACCAGAGAACTGTTGAGATGATGACAGAACTGTTAGAGCAGGAAAGTGATATTGAAGTAATCGCAAGTGCGGATGATGGAGAAGAAGCATTGCGTATCATCAAGGAAAAACAACCGGATGTTGTATTACTGGATATCATTATGCCGAAACTCGATGGAATTGGTGTATTAGAACGTTTGCAAACAGAAGATCTAAGTAAAAGACCGATCATTATTATGGTCTCCGCAATGGGGCAGGAAAATGTCTGCGAAGAGGCTATGGAATTAGGAGCATCTTATTTTATTTTAAAGCCGTTTGATCTAAGAACGATCATTAAGCAGATCAAGCAGGCAAAGATAAAACAGCAGATTCCTGAAAGACCATTCGTTTCTGTACCAGAGAAGATTCATGGATTGACAGAAAACCAGTTGGAGATCATCATAACGAATATGATTCATGAGATCGGGGTTCCGGCTCATATCAAAGGTTATCAGTACTTAAGAGATTCGATCATGATGGCAGTCTGTGATATGGATATTTTAAATTCCATAACAAAACAGCTGTATCCGTCAATCGCACAGAAGTTTGATACGACACCAAGCAGGGTAGAACGAGCGATCAGACATGCGATCGAGGTTGCCTGGGGAAGAGGAAATATGGACACGATCGATGCATTGTTTGGCTATACGATTCATGCAGGAAAAGGAAAACCTACGAATTCAGAGTTTATTGCATTGATCGCGGATAAAATACGCCTGGAATATGGAGATGAAGTACTGATCGAGGAAAAATAACAGCATAAGACATCATAATCATGATCAGGAGGTTGAAAAAGTTGGAAAAGAAGTTAAATATTTTAATTGTGGATGGGGACGTATCAGAAGCAGAGGAGTTAGAAAATGAACTGAATAGAGAGTTTGATATTGTTGGAACAGTATTCGATGGAATGAAAGCAGTTGATGAGATCATTAGAAAGAAACCAGAAGTTGTCTTAATTGATATCATGCTGCCATATATCGATGGAGTCGGGGTGATCGAAAAATGCAGAGAATGTATGGAATATGAACAATTACCAGTATTTATTGTTTTAACATCGATCGGTACCGAGAAATTGATCGAATGCGTCAATCATATGGACATTGATTATTGTATGATGAGACCATTTAAGAATGAGGTACTGTGCCGCAGGATCAAACAAGTTGCAAAAATCAAAGGATTGGATCAGAAAATCATTCAGAAAGAAACAGAAAATAATTTTAAGAAAAATGATCAAAGAACAGTGATCGATCATGAATTTCATATGAAACAGGATGTGACAAAGATCATAAGAGATCTTGGAATTCCGGCTCATATAAAGGGGTATCAGTATATTAGAGAGGGAATTATCATGGCAATTGAGGATATTAATATGATGAATTATATTACAAAGTTATTATATCCAACAATTGCGAAAAAATACAAAACGACATCAAGCAGCGTAGAGAGGGCGATTCGGCATGCGATTGAGGTGGCATGGAGTCGTGGAAAAGTTGAATTGCTGGAAGAAATGTTTGGTTATACGATAAGTTCTGGAAAGGGAAAGCCGACAAATTCAGAGTTTATTGCATTGATCGCGGATAAACTAAGACTCGATTATCATATGAATGCATCTTAAGATGATGATGATGAGATAATATAAGATGCATATGGACGAATACAGGGAGATTGTCTGAAGGAGAAAATATGGATGAAAGACATAGAGTTTTAATTGCAGACAGTTATCCGGACGAGGCAGAACAATTAAAGAAAGAATTATCAGGAAAATATAATGTAATATCAGTAAGAGATAATGGGGTGGATACATTGGATGATATTATAAAATTAAAACCTGATCTTGTAGTTATTGATCTGATGCTTTCAGAGATTGACGGAATTGGTGTAATCGAAAAATGCAGGGAATTGATAGAACCAGATAAAATTCCAGCATTTATTGCATTAACAATGCTCGAAAATAGAGAGCTGATGGAGTGTATCAGACGGTTAAAAGTTGATTATTGTATGATGAAACCGTTTCAGGCAGGAATTCTTGCAGAGAGAATTTCACAGATGATACGGATACGTTCAGTAAATAATGATATTCAAAAAAATGAGAAAGCATTGCATGGACGATCAAAAAGAATGTGTAGCATGTGTGGAACGAATGATGTTCGAAGGCAGATTAGCTTTTTGGTTAGGAATTTAGGGGTGCCTGCACATATTAAAGGGTGCCGTTATATGAAATATGCGATTCTAATGGCGATAGAAGACTGTAATCGTATAAATTATATTACAAAATTATTATACCCTGAGATTGCAAAGAAATGTAAAACAACGACCAGTAGTGTTGAACGGGCGATCCGCCATGCGATCGATATTGTATGGACCAAAGGAAATCAAGAACTTTTAAAAGAGATTTTTGGAACATTTGTGATGGAAGGACAGGAACGTCCGACAAATTCACAATTTATTGCAGCAGTTGCAGATTGGATGCGGCTGGAACATCAGATAAAAGTTTCATAAGAATGAAAATATTTTGGAGGATAAGATGAAAGAATATATTCCTGATTATTATAAGGATTTTCAGTGCATTGCAGATAAATGCAAAGATAGTTGCTGCATTGGATGGGAGATCATGATCGATTCTAAGTCCTATAAAAAATATCAGAATGTTAAAGGAGAATTTCGTGACAGGCTGATGAAAGGCATTGATCACGAAGGCACTCCAGCATTTCATCTTGATGATCGTGACCGCTGTGTGTTTTTGAATCAGAAAAATTTATGTGATATTTATATTGAATTAGGAGAAGACGCTTTGTGTGAGATATGTACACAGCATCCGAGATTTCATAATGAATATGGAAATATTCGCCAGACAGGTCTTGGAATGGCATGCGAAGAAGCTACACGGCTGATGTTTGAGACAAAGGAATTTGGATTATGCCAGATTCAGGGAACGAATACAGAGTCAACGGATGACTTTGATGAATCAGTTTTAGAAATTCAATTATGGATATTGGATTTGCTGAAAAAGAAAGAAAACCCAGTGGAACAAAGAATAGAACAGATATTTGATGTGGTGCAGGGAATCCAGGATCATTTGAACCAAACGGGTGAGATTCTGAATACATGGAAAAATGATCCTATAAAGAAGAATCATATATTAAGTCAAATGCGAGAAGAAACATATATCAAAAACTGGATATCTATATATCAGGAATTAGATTTTATGGAGCCAAAGATTCAGAAGATGTTTTGCAAGATGGAACCAATGCCATGCATGATCAAAGAACAAGGAATCGATGAGTCATATATGGAACATTTGATGAGTTATTTTATTTATCGTTATTTTATGAAATCCTGTGAAGATAATAATCTGATCGATAAAGTTAAGTTCGCAATTTTAAGCTGTTTGATAATTGAACAGATGAATGAATATTGTAAGAGAAATCATATTTTGAAGACACCGCAGGAGATTGCTCGAATTTACTCAAAAGAGATTGAATATTCGCAAGAAAACATGGAAATCATTTTTGAAGAGCTATTATTTGGATAGATCATTATGCAAACATTTGTAATAGAACAATATATCTTTATAATAGTTCAGAAAAAAACAATTTAAGAAAATTGAAAGTGAAATATTATGAGAATTCGAAAGAGAAAACCAATAGGAAAAAAGACGATCAAATACATAGAGAAATTGTATGAGGCATATTCAAGGAAGTTATTTTGTATTGCAAAGAATCATGTGAAAGACAATGATCTAGCACAAGACGTGGTGCAAAGTGTATTTGAAAAAGCATTGGTATATCCGGAAAGTATTTTGAAGGTGCCAGAGGAAGAAGTATTTTATTTTCTTACGGCAATAACAAAGAATGAATCCTTTACATTGTTGAAAAATGAAAAGAATAATGAACACGAGAGTCTTACATATGAAGATGGGTCAGAAGGGGATTTTGTTGAAGATCCTAGAGATAATTATCTGCAGATGATCGATCTGGAATCTTTAAAACAGAATCTGGCGGCATTACCACGAAGACATCGAGATACGATTTTATTTCGATATGTTTATGGATTGAAATGTAAAGAAATTGCAGATTTATTTAGAATTACAGAGCGAAGTGTTAAAAATCGCTGCAGAGAAGCAAGGGAACTGCTCAGGCAGATGATGGAAGCAGACGAATTGTAATTAGGATCAATATAAAAAGGTTAGCAGTGTGATCATACTGCTAACCTTTTATATTTATTGATTTGTTGCATTTTTCATGAGTTTAGATCCGACTTCTTCATAATTGTCCGGGAAGAAGATATGAAGGGTATTTTTACCGCTTTTGATCTTCTGTAGTTTTAATTTAAATGTTTGTGTATGCATATCAGAGGATACATCAGTAGAATTGAAAGCTTCGATCACATTGGATACTAATTGTTTCTTTGCATCGGATAAGTTCTCAATGTGAAGAGGTTTTAATTCATCCAAAGTAGTCTGTTTTGCTTGTTTAAAAATGTCCAGATAATTGATGTATTGGCTAGACACCTTAACTGTTGCATTTTTCTTATCTTGACCTGTTACCGTGATCTTGTGGTCTAAGGAAGAAAGTTTGCTGCTGATCGCTTTATAGATCTCATTTGCTTGTTTCTTAGTGATCGTAACGCCTGCATTCTTAAAACTCTTCTGAAGAGTTGATATCATGGATGTCTGATATGTTTTTAAAGTATCAGATGCTTCAGAATCATCAATTCCAAGATCTGTCATCGATGTTGTATCTTGTTTTATGATCAGATCATAGAATGCCTCCATGGTGTCATCAGGTTTTGAGTCACTTGTGCTCTGTCCACATCCAGCAAGGGATAACAGTAATAAGATCCCTAATATACCGGATAGGAACTGTTTGAAAATCCTACGTTTCATACTTATTGTTCCTTTCTAGTTTATTCATATCTCATTATAGAGATTTTGGCAGGTAAAGTCAATTACTGTCGAATGATGGCTATAAGAAACAGCTCAATTGACGAAGAAGATCATTGTGTGATACACTAGATAACCGAAAGATAAAAAGGAGAGTTGTGTATTTATGGCGAATAAAACCTATGATGCTAACAGCATTTCAGTATTAGAAGGACTGGAGGCTGTTAGAAAACGCCCTGGGATGTACATTGGAAGTGTATCTACCAAGGGATTGAATCATTTAATATATGAGATAGTAGACAATTCGGTCGATGAATTTCTGGCAGGATATTGTGATGAGATCACAGTATCTTTAAATAAAGATGGAACAGCAACTATTACGGACAATGGACGAGGAATTCCGGTCGGAATTAATGAAAGAACAGGAAAAACAGCGGTAGAGATGGTATTTACCATGTTACATGCAGGAGGTAAGTTTGGAGATGGAGGATATAAGATTTCTGGAGGACTGCATGGAGTTGGTGCATCCGTTGTTAATGCCCTTTCAACCTGGCTTACGGTAACTGTAAAACAAGGAGGAAAGATTTACCAGCAGAGATATGAGCGTGGAAAGATCATAACACCTCTTGAGGTGATCGGTACCTGTAGAAAATCAGATACGGGAACAAACGTCCAGTTTTTACCAGACCCAGAGATTTTTGATAAGACATATTTTAAAGCAGCAATGGTTAGAAACCGTTTGCATGAGACTGCGTATTTGAATCCAAAACTTACGATTCATTATGTGAATGAACGAGAAGGTGAAGAAACAACAGTTGATTATCATGAGCCAGAAGGAATCTGCGCTTATGTAAAGAAATTAAATGAAGGAAAACAAATGCTTCATGAACCAGTATATTTTAAAAGAATGATTGATGGAATTGAGGCAGAAGTGGCATTTCAGTATACAGAGGATTTTGGGGAGAATATTCTGGGATTTTGTAATAACATTTATACGATCGAAGGTGGAACACATATCACAGGGTTTAAGACGAAATTCACTACGATCATGAATCAATATGCCAGAGAGATCGGGGTATTAAAAGAAAAAGATTCGAATTTTACCGGAACAGATGTGAGAAATGGTATGACAGCGATCGTTTCCGTCAAACATCCAGAACCAAGATTTGAAGGACAGACGAAGACGAAACTGGATAATCCAGATGCAGCCAAAGCAGTTGGAGAGATCGCGGGAGAAGAATTGGTTCTTTATTTTGATAAGAATCTAGATACTTTAAAAAAAGTGCTGGCATGTGCGGAAAAATCAGCGAAGATCCGTAAAGCGGAAGAAAAAGCGAAGACGAATATGCTGGTAAAACAGAAATTGTCAATTGACAGCAACGGAAAACTGGCGAACTGTGAAAGTCGTAAAGCACAAGACTGTGAGATTTTTATTGTCGAGGGAGATTCTGCTGGTGGTTCTGCAAAAACAGCAAGAAACCGAAAGACACAGGCAATCCTTCCAATTCGAGGAAAAATCTTAAATGTAGAGAAAGCTACGATGGATAAAGTTCTTGCGAATGCAGAAATTAAAACGATGATCAATGCATTTGGATGTGGTTTTTCTGAAGGATATGGAAATGATTTTGATATCAGTAAGCTTCGTTATCACAAGATCATTATTATGACAGATGCTGATGTGGATGGTGCACATATCGCAACATTGCTTTTGACGTTCTTTTATCGTTTTATGCCAGAATTGATCACGCATGGACATGTATTTCTTGCAACACCGCCGCTTTACAAAGCAATGCCAAAAAAGGGCGAAGAAACTTATCTGTTTGATGATGCAGCACTGACAAGATATCGTGCAGAACATAAGGGAAACTTTACTTTACAACGTTATAAAGGTTTAGGAGAGATGGATGCACAACAGTTATGGGAGACAACGCTGAATCCAGAAAGTCGTACATTAAAACAGATTGAGATCGAAGATGCTAGAATGGCCTCCGATGTTACTTCTATGCTGATGGGAAGCGACGTACCACCTCGCAGACAGTTCATTTATGAAAATGCAAATGAAGCGATGTTAGATATATAAATAGAAAGGAAACAATAGATAATGTCAGAACATATTATTAAAGCAGAATTTTCTGAGGTTATGCAAAAATCATATATCGATTATGCGATGAGTGTTATTTGTGCAAGAGCACTTCCAGATGCTAGAGATGGATTAAAGCCAGTACAGAGAAGAGTTTTATATTCCATGGATGAATTAGGACTTCGTTATGACAGGCCACATCGAAAATCTGCAAGAATCGTCGGGGATACCATGGGTAAATATCATCCACATGGTGACAGTTCCATCTACGAATCCCTAGTTGTTATGTCTCAGGATTTCAAAAAAGGAGTCCCTCTTGTTGATGGACATGGAAACTTTGGTTCCATAGAGGGAGACGGCGCTGCGGCTATGCGATATACAGAAGCACGACTTCAGAAGATCACGCAGGAAGCATATCTTGCAGACCTTGACAAAAATGTAGTTGATTTTGTATCGAATTTTGATGAAACAGAAAAAGAACCTGAAGTACTTCCAGTTAAGGTGCCAAACTTATTGGTAAATGGAGCAGATGGAATCGCTGTTGGTATGACAACGAGTATTCCACCACATAATTTAGGGGAAGTTGTTGGTGCAGTGAAAGCATATATGCGAAAAGAAAGCATCACAAACGAAGAACTCATGGAATATATAGAAGGTCCGGATTTTCCAACAGGCGGACTTGTGATCAATAAGAAAGATTTGTTAAATATTTATTCTTCAGGAACAGGTAAATTAAAATTAAGAGGAAAAGTAACTTTTGAACCAGCAAAGAAACGTGGGGAAAAAGATAAACTGGTAATTTCAGAAATTCCATACACAATGATCGGAAATAATATTTCCAAGTTTTTATCAGATATCGTAGCACTCATAGAGAACAAAGTGACAACAGATATTTTGGATATTTCCAATGAATCCTCTAAAGATGGAATCCGAATTGTATTAGAACTTCGAAAGGGTGCAGATGTTGAACGCTTAAAAAATCTCTTATATAAGAAAACAAAACTTGAGGATACATTTGGTGTGAATATGCTGGCGATCGTTGATGGACGTCCGGAGACACTGGATCTTAAGGGAATCATTGAAAATCATACGCAGTTTTATTATGAAGTAACAAGAAGAAAATATAAAACATTACTATCAAAATTATATGAACAAAGAGAAATTAAAGAAGGGTTGATCAAAGCATGTGATATGATCGATCTGATCATTGAAATCATTCGTGGAAGTAAGAGTCAGAAGGAAGTAAAGGCATGCCTTACCAAAGGAGATGTTGGAAATATTAATTTCAAGTCTTCAGATTCTATGATCGAAGCAACCAAGCTTTCTTTTACAGACAAACAGGCAAGTGCGATCCTTGATCTTAAATTATACCGATTGATCGGATTAGAGATTTTGATGTTAAAAGAAGAATATGAAGAGATTCTTGCAAAGATCGAAGAATATGAAGATGTCTTAAATAACGAGAAATCTTTAAAGAACGTGATTCGTAAAGAATTAGATAAGATTAAAAAAGAATTTGGACGCGAAAGAAGAACTGTGGTCGAAGATGGAAAAGAGGCAGTTTATGTTGCTGCACCAGTCAAAGAAGAGACGGTTTATTTTGTGATGGATCGTTTTGGATATTCCAAGACAATGGATAAGGCAACTTATCAGAGAAATAAGGAAAATATCTTAAAAGAATACAAGTTTATTGTGCCTTGTATGAATACAGATAAGATCTGTATCTTTACCAATCTCGGTGTGATGCACCAGATCAAGGTACTGGATATTCCAGCCGGAAAATTCAGGGATAAAGGGGTACCAATTGATAATTTATGTAATTATGACAGTACAAAAGAATATATCATCCAGGTGCTGGATGCAGAATCAATGATTCATTCATCACTTTTATTTGCAACAGCAAAAAGTATGTTAAAAGTGATGGATGGAGAGTTGTTAAATGCAGCAAAGAGAACTGTGCAGGCAACAAAATTATCGGAAGATGAGCTGATCGAAGTGATTCCGATAGACTGGATGGAAGGATCCGAAGACAAAGTAGTCCTTCAGACGAAAGAAGGAGTTTTCTTAAAATTCTTGCTTTCCGAGATTCCAAAAAAGAAGAAGAGTGCATTAGGTGTTCGTGGAATGAAGTTATCAAAAGATGATTCACTAACGAATATTTATGTGATGGCAGCACAGAATATCAGTTCTATCGTATATAAAGAAAAAGAACTGGAATTTCATCGGTTAAAACTATCAAAAAGAGATAGCAAAGGAACTAAAGTCCGCAGATAGATCTAAGATAGAAAGGAAAAATCATGGTAATTGACTTGATCATACCAACATATAAGCCAGGAGATAAGTTTCAGGAATCATTAAAACGACTTGCATTGCAGACAAGAAAACCAGACCGCATTATTTTAGTTAACACAGAGGCAGAATTTTTTGACGAGGAAATGATCACTCCATATGATAATGTAGAAGTTCATCATATTAAAAAAGAAGAATTTGATCATGGGAAAACAAGAGATTATGGAGCATCGCTTGCCAAAGAAGCTGACATTTTAATGTTTATGACAGATGATGCGATTCCAAAAGATAAATATATGGTGGAAAATCTGATTAAAGCATTTGATGATCCAATAGTAACAGCTGCTTATGGAAGGCAGATGGCTGATCCTGAAAAAAATTATATTGAGTATTATACAAGAATCTTTAATTATCCTCTAGAAAGCAGAGTTAAAACAAAAGAGGATCTGGATACTCTGGGGATCAAAACATTTTTCTGTTCAAATGTATGCAGTGCTTATCGAAGATCAGAGTATGATGCAATGGGAGGCTTCGAGCATAAAACAATTTTTAACGAGGACATGATCATGGCTTCAAAGATGATCGAAGATGGAAAGGCAGTTGCCTATCAGGCAGATGCAAGGGTATGGCATTGGCATGATTACAAGGCGATACAACAGTTACATAGGAATTTCGATCTTGCAGTGTCACAAGTAGATCATGGAGGATTGTTTCTTAAAGTGAGATCAGAATCGGAAGGTGTAAAAATGGTTATCGCGACGATCAAGCATCTTTTTAAAAAGGGGAAAATATATCTTATTCCAAAGTATGTGATTGATACAGGATTTAAATTGATCGGATATAAACTTGGAAGAAATTATAAAAAACTGCCAAAATGGATGGTTTTAAAGCTTACGATGAATCAGACTTATTGGAAAGCTTAACAAAAACTTAATAAAATCACCTACTGTTTTTTTGTATGATATGATATAATCTACAATGATAAGCAGATAATTGTGAGGAGGACACGAATGAAGATTAAGAAGTTTAAAATTATCCTAAGTCTGTTTTTGATCATAGGAATTGCTGCAGGGGGAGTGCTTGGATATTATGATGCAAGATTAGAAGCAGCAGTGAATAATAAGAATGGAAGTACACTGACAGACGTAAAGGTAGATGATAATCTGACATTTAATAAGAATGTTATTAATATCTTATTAGTTGGATCTGATCATGGAGCAATCAAAGGTGATCACGGAAGATCTGACAGTATTATGATCGCAACGGTCAATTTTAAGACAAAAGAATTAAAGCTCACTTCTTTGATGAGAGATATGTATGTTGAGATTCCAGGACATGGACATAACAAGTTAAATGCAGCCTATGCATTTGGTGGTGTAGAATTATTATACCAGACGATCGCTAAGAACTTTGGGATTAAGATCGACAATTATTGTGTTGTTGATTTCTCAACATTTGAGAAAGTTATCAATAAAGTTGGCGGTGTAGAAATTTCGCTGGAAGAAAAAGAAGCAAAATACTTGAATACAACAAATTACATTTCAAAGAAGAAATACCGTAATGTGAAGGTTGGGAAACAGACATTGAATGGAAATCAGGCATTAGGATATGCCAGGGTTCGTTACGTTGTTTCTAAGAAATACGGAGATGGAGACTTTGGAAGAACAGGTCGTCAAAGAGCAGTACTTCAAGCAGCACTTAATAAAGTATTGCAGCAGAGCCCAACAAAGATTGCAGATATTGCGTTAGATTCATTAGCCGATGTGTCAACAGATATGAGTGCAAAATACCTGAAGAGTCTGGTATTGAAAGTTGTTCAGATGGGGACGACAGAAATCGACCAGATGAGGGTGCCGTTAGAAGGTACTTATAAGATGGGAAGAGCACAGAGCAATATGTTCGTATTCTTTATAAACTTCAGTGCTAATAAAGCAGCCATGAATTATTTCTTATTTGACAAAGGCAGTGAAAAAGACTGGGCAAAAGAATATGGAGGAATATCTTCTGTTGAGACATTTGGATATTCCGGAACATCATCATCTGACTCAACAAGCAGTAGTTCATTATATTCAACATCTAGTACAAGAAGCAGCTATCAGCAGGAAAGTTACAGCACAACAAGCAGCAGCCATACGACTTATAGTACAAGGTCTACAACTACGAGAAGTACAGAAGAACGTGTGACAGAAAGTACAACGTCACAGCCACAGACATCTGCACCAAGACCAACCACAGCACATCATACAACGACAGCTGCGGCGACAGAATCAACACCTTCTGGTGATTCTGTTGAAGAAGAATAAACAAAAATAAATTAAAATGAAAATGTGTCAAGGTAGAATCACTGTCATATCATATTCTTTCTTGACACATATTTGTATAATTGGTAGAATAAAAAAAGTTACCAATACCCTGTAATATACCATTACGGTGATAGAATAAGACAAAGAAAGGAAATAAAAGATATGCGACAGATCGTTCTTTCTATTTTAGTAGAGAATACTCCCGGGGTATTAAGCCGAATTTCTGGTTTATTTACAAGAAGAGGGTATAACATAGACAGCATCACAGCATGTACGACACAAGATCAGAAGTTTTCAAGAATTACGATCGCAGTCAGCGGTGATGATATGATCTTGAAACAGATCAAGAATCAACTTTCAAAACTGGAAGATGTTGTGAAGATTTTTGAACTGGAAAACAGTAAGTCTGTTTGCAGAGAATTGATCCTTGCAAAGATCCGTGCAAACAAGACAGAGAAACAGGAGGTTATCACGATTGCAGATATTTTCAGAGCGAAAGTTGTGGATGTATCTAAGGATAATCTGATGATCGAGTTAACTGGGAATGTGAATAAGATAGAAGCATTTATCAATCTGATCAGTGATTTTGGAGTGATCGAAATTGTGAGAACAGGAATCACTGGTTTATCAAGAGGAGAAGATAACTCTAATATATTTTGATGAGAGTAACGGGTCAGGACCCTTACTATAAAGCCAAAAAATGGAGGAATGAAAAATGGCAAAGATTTATTATCAAGAAGACTGTAACTTATCACTTTTAGATGGAAAAACCATCGCTATTATCGGTTATGGAAGCCAGGGACATGCACATGCCCTTAACTTAAAAGAGTCTGGATGCAATGTTATCATCGGTCTTTATGAAGGAAGCAGATCTTGGAAGAGAGCAGAAGAACAGGGATTTGAAGTGTACACATCTGCAGAAGCTGCTAAGAAAGCTGATATCATCATGATTCTGATTAACGATGAAAAACAGGCTAAATTATACAAAGAAAGCATCGAACCAAACTTAGAGCCAGGAAATATGTTAATGTTCGCTCATGGTTTCAATATCCACTTCGGATGCATTACACCTCCAAAAGATGTGGATGTAACTATGATCGCACCTAAAGCTCCAGGACATACTGTAAGAAGCGAATATCAGGCAGGAAAAGGAACTCCTTGCTTAGTAGCTGTTGAACAGGATGCTACAGGTAAAGCATTAGATTTAGCACTTGCTTATTCTTTAGGAATTGGTGGAGCAAGAGCTGGTGTTCTTGAAACTACATTCAGAACAGAAACAGAAACAGACCTTTTCGGAGAACAGGCAGTACTTTGCGGTGGTGTTTGTGCATTAATGCAGGCTGGTTTCGAAACATTAGTAGAAGCTGGATATGATCCAAGAAACGCTTACTTCGAGTGTATCCATGAAATGAAACTGATCGTAGACTTAATCTACCAGTCAGGATTCGAAGGAATGAGATATTCTATCTCTAACACAGCTGAATATGGTGATTACATCACAGGACCTAAGATCATCACAGAAGATACTAAGAAAGCTATGAAACAGGTTCTTACAGATATTCAGGACGGAACATTCGCTAAAGACTTCTTATTAGATATGTCTGATGCAGGATCTCAGGTTCACTTCAAAGCTATGAGAAAATTAGCTGCTGAACATCAGTCTGAAGTTGTCGGAAAAGAAATCCGTAGCTTATACAGCTGGAGCAACGAAGATAAATTAATCAACAACTAGGATTTATTTATCTTACATAAGGATATAAAAGATCAGAGATTTTTAATTTCTGATCTTTTTCTTTATGTAGGAATATTTAAAGAAAATAATACCTTAAAGGAAGGGAAAGCAATGAAATTTGTAATTCAGAGAGTAAAAGAAGCATCGGTAAAAGTAGATGATGAATACACAGGGAAGATAAAAAAAGGATATTTAGTTTTGATCGGTGTAGGGCAGGAAGATACAAAAGAAGAAGCCGATAAATATATTCGTAAGATGATCAATCTTCGTATTTTTGAAGATGAAAATGGAAAAACAAATTGTTCATTAAAAGATGTGGATGGAGAATTGTTGTTAGTATCTCAGTTTACGCTTTATGCAAGCTGCAGAAAAGGAAATCGTCCAAGTTTTACACAGGCAGGAGATCCAAAGAAAGCAGAAGAATTATATGAATATATCATTAAGGAATGCAACAAGGAAATAGATGTTGTACAGACAGGTATTTTTGGAGCACATATGGAAGTTGCTTTAATAAATGATGGACCATTTACGGTTGTCCTTGAAGATCTATAGTGGTAAAATAAAAGTGACAAATGATCATGCTAAATTATAGAAAGGATGATGACATATGGATTTCACAAATGGAATGAAAAAAGCATTTCTTGCAAGTGTAGGTGCAGCAGCAACAACTGCAGAAGTTACCAAAGACATTCTTGAGAAAATGATTGAAAAGGGTGAACGTACTGTAGAACATGGAAAAGTGTTAAATCAGGAATTAAAGCACAATGCAAAACAGAAAGTCAAAGAACATGTATCTATCCAAGTGACTAAGAAATATGATAAAGCATTTGAATGTGTTGATGAAATGTCCCCAGAAGATCTTGCACTTTTAAAAGAAAGAATTGCAAAAGCTGAGGCACTTCAGAAAGAAAAACAGGAAGCTGAAGAAGATGTTGAAGTGGAAGAAAGTGAAGCAACAACAGATTCAGAGACATCACAAGTACAAGAGGATGAAACTGAACAATAAGAGGTACTTATGAAACAGGAAACAGGAAGACTGAAAGAGATCTTGCATGTATTAAATCAGCATAATGTCACACATGGGATCAATCCAGAGAAGTTATGCAGTATTTTAGAAGATCTTGGTCCAACTTATGTAAAGCTTGGGCAGATCATGTCAATGCGTTCGGATATATTGCCAGAGAAGTATTGTCATGAGTTAGCGAGACTTCGCACGGATGTAAAACCGATGAGTTTTAATGAGATATGGAAGATCTTGAATAAAGAACTTCATAATGACCCCGGTCAACTATTTCAGAAGATTAACCAGATACCAGTTGGGTGTGCATCAATCGCACAGGTCCATGAGGCCGTTTTAGGAGATGGCAGTAAAATTGTATTAAAAATCCAGAGACCGCAGATTAAACAGATCATGGCAGAAGATATTGCTCTGTTAAAGAAGGCTTCTGGATTTTTAAATTTTGCAACAGGAACCGGTGAATTGATTGATTTTAGAAAAGTTATTGATGAGTTGTGGGAGACATCCAAAGAAGAAATGGATTTTGAAAAAGAAGCACAACATTTGGAACGATTTTATGAGAACCAGAAGGACGTTGCATATGTGACATGTCCGAAAGTATATAAGGAATATTCGAATGAGCATTTGCTGGTGATGAGTTATGTTGATGGAATCCAGATCGACCATATCGAGGAACTTGATCGCAATGGGTATGATAGGAAGGAGATTGCCCAGAAAACAGCACAAAACTATTGTAAACAGATTTTGGCGGATGGTTTTTTTCATGCAGATCCACATCCAGGGAATCTATGGATTAGTGGTGGTCAGATCGTATGGCTTGATCTTGGAATGGCAGGTGATCTATCTGAACATTACCGTGCGATCATGAAACGTGCGATCACAGCTATTCTTAAAAATGATATTTATGAACTTAAGAATGCATTCTTATCGTTTGGAAAACCGACAGAGAAGATCGACCATGCTAGTTTGTATACGGATCTTGATGATATGGTTGGAAAATACATGAATATGGATTTCGGGACCATGGATCTTGGAGAATTGATGGAAGATGCAATAGGGCTTTTGAAGAAACATAAGATTGCGATCGAACCAGATATTACGCTGCTTGCAAGAAGTATGGTGACTATGGAAGGAACATTGAAATTATGTTCTCCAGAAGTGAATATGATACAGATATTGACTTCTTATATGTCTGCGAATATGTTTCATGAGATTGATATAAAGAAAGAGATAAGACATGCTTTGAGAGATATTTATGGGTCATCTAAGAAATCTTTGGAGATACCAGCACAGGTATCAGATCTTTTGAACATTACAAAGAATGGACAGGTAAGGGTAAACATTGAATCTGCGCAGATCGAGAAAGCAGGTAGAGAATTAAAAAAAGGATTTGATCATCTGTTGCTTGTATTGATCGTGATGGCACTTTGGTTTAGCTCTGCAATTTTATGTCTAAGTGATGTAACACCGAGAGTGTTAGGAATGCCATATCTTAGTGTGGCAGGATTTATATCAGGGTTTCTGATTGTTTTGTATGTATTGATACATATGCTGATTCAGAGAAAGAAATAAGAATAATGATAAAACAAATAGGAACATTAAATATTGAGATTGAGCGAAGGAAGATTAAAAATATAAATATCTACGTGAAACCTCCAAACGGAGATGTTTTGGTAACAGTTCCAATGAGAGTTTCCGATGAAGAGGTTTTTCGTTTCCTTAAGAAAAAAGAAGAGTGGATTTTAAAAAACCATGAAAAAGTAAAAAACAGACAAAATTCATCACAGCAGGAAATTAATCTGGAACAAAGGAAATGGCTGGAAGACAAGATTATAGAATATGCAATGAGATGGGAATCGATCATGAAAGTTCATGCGAATGGTTTTACGATTCGAGATATGAAAACAAGATGGGGAAGCTGTAGTATTCACAGTAAAAAGATTCGGATGAATCTGCAGCTGGCTGTAAAATCAGAGGAATGTGTAGAGTATGTTTTGGTGCATGAATTATGTCATCTTTTAGAACCAAGCCATAACCAGAGATTTTATGATTTGATGAGTCATTTTCTTCCAGATTGGAGGGAACGTAAGCAGAAACTAAATGAAAAAGTGTGAAGAAAGTGTTAAAATCCATTTTTTATCTTACATTTTCTATTAATTTGAGTTATGATAAAACGTAAAGCTCAAAAGAAGGAGAAAAGACGATAACGAATGATGAATAACGAAATGACAAAATCAAACGAACAAAATATATTAGTCGGGATCGATGTAGGATCTACGACAACCAAAATAGTAGCAGTTGATGCCAATGACCGTCATCAACTGTTATTTTCTGATTATGCAAGACATCATGCAAATCAGATCGCAAGTGTGATCCGAAGCATTAAGAAGTTTTGCGGACATATAAGAGATAAGAAGATCAGATTGTGTCTGACTGGTTCTGGGGCAAAACCAGTGGCATCTATTTTAAAAGTACCATTTGTGCAGGAAGTTGCAGCCAATGCGATCGCATTACAAGATCAGTTTGACCAGGTCGGAACGGCAATTGAGTTAGGTGGACAGGATGCCAAGATGATCTTTTTTAAAGATTCTGAAAATGGACAGTCACAAAGTGTTTCCGATATGCGTATGAATGGAAGCTGTGCGGGTGGAACGGGAGCATTTATTGATGAAATTGCATCCGTATTAAAAGTACCAGTGGAACAGTTTAATGAGTTGGCACAAAAAGGAACACATTTATATGATATTTCTGGAAGATGCGGGGTATATGCAAAGACAGATATCCAACCACTTCTGAATCAGGGAGCAGCCAAGGAAGACCTTGCGTTATCCGCATTCCATGCGATCGCGAAACAGACGATCGGAGGGTTGGCACAGGGATTGGAGATTAAAAAACCTGTCGCATTTGAAGGTGGACCATTAACATTTCATCCAACTCTGGTAAAAGTTTTTGCTGAACGTCTGAATTTGAAAGAAGATGAGATTCTTTGTCCAAAGCATTCAGAATTAATGATTGCATATGGGGCAGCATTATCTTTGGATAAGATGTTTGCAGACAGCAAACCAAAAGATGTGAATAAAATGTTAGTAATACTGGAAGACGCACAGAAAGATCATTCCCACGTTTCAGGAGAAATTGCAAAACCATTTTTTGAATCAAAAGAAGAAGAAAATGCTTTTAAAGAAGCACATAAGAAGAAACAGGTGACATGGAAGAAACCACAAAAAGGAGAGGTTGTTCGATGTTTTCTTGGGATTGATGCAGGAAGTACCACAACAAAATTTGTATTATTAGATGAACAAGAAGAAATTCTGGATTCTTTTTATGCACCGAATGAAGGGGATCCGCTGAAAGTAGCGAAAGAGGCCTTGATCTGTTTAAGAAAACGATATGAAGAAGCAGGAGCAGAATTAGAAATTTTATCAGCTGGTACGACTGGGTATGGAGAAATGCTGTTTTCCAAAGCTTTTGAAATCCCTTGCCATACGGTTGAGACGGTAGCACATGCAAGAGCTTCTGAAAAATATGTCAAAGACGCCTCTTTTATTTTGGATATTGGTGGACAGGATATGAAAGCAATCTGGTTAGAGGATGGAGTTATCACAAATATTTTATTAAATGAGGCGTGCTCTTCTGGATGCGGTTCATTCCTTGAAAACTTCGCATCCTCTTTACATATTCCGACAAAAGAGATTGCAAAGAAAGCGTTTGCGTCTAAAAACCCAGCAGTTTTGGGTAGTCGTTGTACGGTATTTATGAACAGCAGTATTATCACAGAGCAGCGAAACGGTAAGAATCCAGAAGATATCATGGCTGGATTATGCAGATCGATCATCCAGAATGTATTTACAAAGGTTATCCGCGTATCAAATCTTGATTCTCTTGGAACTAAGATCGTGGTACAAGGTGGCACTTTTGAAAATGATGCGGTTTTACGTGCGATGGAAGAATATGTAGGAAGAGAAGTGATCAGAGCACCATATCCAGGGATCATGGGTGCAATTGGTGTCGGATTGATCGCAAAAGAGCAATATGAGAAGAATCCGAAAGAAGTGAGCACATGGGATCTTCGTGATTTAGATATATTTTCTTATGAGCAGCAGGCGAATGCACCTTGTCCATTTTGTACGAATCATTGTCAAAGAACAATTGTTCAATTTTCAAATGGAAATTCCTGGGTAACAAATAATCGATGTGAAAAAGGCGAGATCATCGGAGATCCAAGAAATGATGAGGTTGGAAAGCAGTTAAAAGAAACAATCCGAAAAACACAGAGTGTTCCAGATTTATTCCAAGAGCGAAAGAAATTATTGTTCAAAGAATATCCTTATCCAGTGCCTAAAACAGAAAGAGATATCACGATCGGAATTCCAAGAGTGTTATCCTATTGGGATACGATGCCATTTTGGACAACTTTTTTCAAAAGTTTGGGATACAAAGTACAATTATCGGATGAAAGCACAAGAGAGATTTATGAAAGTGGATTGTCAGCAGTGACATCAGACACGGTATGTTTTCCAGCAAAACTTGTGCATGGACATCTTAGAAATTTGGTGAAAAAATATCATGTAGATCGTATTTTTATGCCATCGATCACAACAGTACCGCCAGAGAATATGGAAAAAACAAGTGAGTCTATGTGTGCGGTGGTAAAAGGTTATCCGATCGTTATCAGGAATTCTGATAATCCACAGGATAAATGGAATGTGCCATTTGATGCACCATTATTCCATTGGCATACCAAAAAGGACAGACAGCATCAGTTGGTAAAATATATGGAAGAAGTATATCATGTCTCAAAAGAAGAGGTTATGAATGCAATGCATACAGCAGATCAGGCTCAGAAATCTTTTGACCAACAGTTAAAGAAACGAGGAGAAGAGATTCTAAATGAAGTAAAGGAAAAGAATGAATTTGCAGTTGTTTTAGCATCTCGTCCATATCAGAACGATACACTGGTTAATCACGATCTGTCTAAGATGTTTACAAAAGCAGGCATCGCAGTCTTAACCGCAGATTCCCTGCCAGAAGTGAATCAGACAGAACTCTCAAAAAGCCGTCTGGATATTGTAAATAACTATCATGCTAGAATGTTATCTTCTGCTATCTTATGTGCGCAAAGTGAGCATCTGGAATATGTACAGCTTGTAAGTTTTGGATGTGGACATGATGCTTATCTATCCGATGAGATCACGAGAATGATGAAAGAAATTTCCGGGAAAACACCATTGATCTTAAAAGTAGATGAAAGTGATAATCAAGGACCATTGGGAATCCGTGTGCGTTCTTTCTTGGAGACAGTGAAAATGGGACGTGAGAAACATCAGAAATTAGAAGTAAAAGAGTTGCAAGAACCATATCCAGTCAAGTTTACAAAAGAAAACAGGAAAGAAAAAATCGCATTGGTTCCAAATACATCGCATGCATTTTGCAGAATTATGACAGCAGCATTAAGAGGACAAGGAATTCGGGCGGTTGCTTTGGATATCGGGCGTGAAGAAGCAATTCGTTTGGGAAAGAAATATGTACATAATGATATCTGTTTCCCAGCACAGATCGTCATCGGAGAAGCATTGGCGGCACTGGAAAGTGGAAAGTATGATGACAAAGATGTTGCGATCGTTATGGGAAAATATGTTGGGGACTGTCGACTGACACATTATGGGGCACTACTAAGAAAAGCTCTTGATGATGCAGGATATGATCATATTCCGATCCTGACAAATGATGATGCAGATTCTCATAATATGCACCCAGGATTTAAATTAAATCTGGCATCTTCTGTAAAAATCGCATTTGCATTACCGATGATCGATGTATTGGAGGAATTATTACGAAAGATCCGTCCATATGAAACAGTCAAAGGAAGTGCGGATGAAGCGTTTGACAAAGCCCTTGATCTTGTAATCGATGGATTGGAAAAGTCAGGAGTTCTTGGTGCAAGAAAAGGATTTAAGAAGGCTATTTCTATCATGAAAAATATTTCTTATGATCGTACGAACTTAAAACCACAGATTCTGATCGTTGGGGAATATCTTCTGAACTTTCATCCAGGAGCAAACCATGACATTGAAAAATATCTGGAAGAAAATGGATTTGAGATCATTGAAGCACGTATGACGGATGTTATCCGTAAGACATACTTTTATCAGGATTCACAGATCAGGGAATATCATTTAAATAAACCAATGGATCAAAAGATCTGGTTTCGGACAGCAGACATGTTCTTTGATCTTGCACACAGTCTGACCGATTCCATTGCAAAAGGACATCCTTTATATAAACCAGCGATCCGTATGGATGATCTGGTAAAAGACAGTGATCCGATCATTCATCATACATTTGATGCAGGAGAGGGTGTGCTGATTCCAGGAGAGATCATTCATCACGCAAAACATGGATGCAAGTATTTCTTGATCTTACAGCCATTTGGATGCCTGCCAAACCATGTTGTTGGAAGAGGTATTTCTAAAAAATTAAAAGAAATGTATCCAAATGCACAGATTCTTCCATTAGACTATGATCCAGATGTCAGTTTTGCGAATATCGAAAATCGTCTGCAGATGCTTGTTATGAATGCGAAACAAGAAATCTTGGAAGAAAATGAAGAACGAGACCGTAGAAGAAGTCATCACTATATGGAAAGTGACAAAAAAACATATCGTAGAAAGAAATATGGTGTCGAAAAAACTTCTGGTGTATAAAAAATAGAATTAAATTGTTGAATTTTGTTAAATATGCTATAATCCATTTTAGGTTATTCAAAAATAATTTGAATGGAGGAGAAGTAATGAATATTCAGGAGTTTTATGACAGTATTGATGAAAGTTATGAAAATGTAAGCAGCCGTATGATGGGAAATCAGAAACTGGTGGAAAAGTTTGTCCGTAAGTTTTTAGATGATCCTACTTATGAACAGATTAAAGAAGCAGTAAATAAGATGGATTATGATGAAATTCTTCGAACAACTCATACGATGAAAGGAATTGCAAGCAATCTGGAGTTTACACATTTACAGCAAAAAAGTGCGAAAGCAGTAGATATGATTCGTGCAGGACAGCGCGAAGAAGTATTGCCAGTGATCGGTGAAATTGAGAAAGAATATCAAAAAGTTATCGAACAGATCCAGAAATTGGATTAAATTGGATAATAAGAAGACAAAGATGAGGGAATCTTTCGAAGTAGTATGAAGGAGACAGCGACAACATAAAAAATAAAAAGGAACTAGCGATTATGCAAAACAAAACAAAAAATATATTTTTTAAGATAATCTCAGGACTCGTTTTGATTCAGGGTGTGTTGCAGTTATTGAATCTGTTAGGGCTTGTAGGTTATGGAAGAACGACGACTTCTGCAACAAAGTTTTATCTTGGACTTGTTTTGATCGGCGGCTACGCAGTAGCAGCAATGGTCGGTGGATATACGGGTCTTAAAGATGGAAATACACAGGAAGGATGTAAAAGATGTTTTTATGTCAGTCTTGTACTGATCGCAATTACGATTGCCACGATTATTTTAAATGTTGTATTTAAAGCATATTCAGTAACTCAGTTTGAGGCACTGATCATACCAGTGTTGTTTATGCTTTTTACAATATTAAATGGACGAAAGAATTTGTAAACACAAAAGGGTCTTTTTCGATTTCGAAAGAGGTCCTTTTTATAGTTGTTCTTTTCTTGATGATATGATATAATTTCACATAGTGATTTGGCAAAGAAAGAACAAATGAGGTAGACCAATGAAAGATTTAAAAGATATGAAACGTGTGCTTTTAAAGTTAAGTGGAGAAGCACTTGCCGGAGATAAGAAGACAGGATTTGATGAAGCAACATGTGCAGATGCAGCACGTCAGGTAAAGACATTAGTAGATGAGGGACTTCAGGTAGCGATCGTTATCGGAGGAGGAAACTTCTGGAGAGGACGTACAAGCGAGAGTATGGAACGTACAAAAGCTGATCAGATCGGAATGCTTGCGACAGTTATGAACTGTATCTATGTATCCGATGCATTTAAAACAGCAGGAATGGAAACAGAAGTATATACTCCATTTGTATGCGGAGCATTTACAGAATTATTTTCCAAAGATAAAGCAGTCAAGGCTTTGGATGAAGGAAAGGTTGTATTTTTCGCAGGAGGAACAGGACATCCTTATTTTTCAACAGATACAGCAACAGCACTTCGTGCGATCGAGATTGAAGCAGATGCGATCTTATTAGCAAAATCAATTGACGGCGTATATGACAGTGATCCTGCTGTGAATGAAAATGCAGTGAAATATGACAGCATCACAATGGAAGAAGTATTGGATCAGAAATTAGGAGTGATCGACCTAACAGCAACGATCATGTGCCTTGAAAATAAGATGCCATTAGCAGTTTTTGGATTAAATGAAGAAAACAGCATTGAGAATTTAATGAAAGGTGAATTTAACGGAACATATGTAACCGTTTGATAAATTAGGAGGACGAAAGAAACATGTTAAAACAATTTGAAGACAAGATGCAGAAATCTTTAGACAGTATGGCGAATGATTTTATGACAATTCGTGCAGGACGTGCCAATCCTCATGTATTAGATAAAGTCAAAGTTGATTATTATGGAGTTGCAACTCCTGTAGCACAGGTTGGTAATGTTTCTGTACCTGAAGCAAGAACGATCATGATTCAGCCATGGGAGCCAAACTTATTAAAAGAGATCGAGAAAGCGATTTTAGTATCTGATATCGGGATCACACCAACAAATGATGGTAAAGCAATCCGATTAAACTTCCCAGATCTTACAGAAGAACGAAGAAAAGAGCTTGCAAAAGATGTCAAGAAACGTGGAGAAGAAGCAAAGGTAGCAGTTAGAAATATCCGTCGTGATGCAAATGATTTTGTCAAGAAACAGAATAAAGCCGGAGATTTAAATGATGATCAGGCAAAAGATGAAGAAGACAAAGTACAGAAGATGACAGATAAATACATCAAACAGATTGATGAAGCAGTTGATGCAAAATCAAAAGAAATCATGACAGTTTAATCTTAATCATCAACAGGGTTGAAATCTCAGCCCTGTTTTGTTTCATGTGGAAAGAAACGAAAGTTATATATGATACACAGGAGGTCCAAATGGAGAATTTAAATATTCCACAACATGTGGCCATTATCTTAGATGGGAATGGAAGATGGGCAAAAAAACGCCATTTACCTAGGAATATGGGACATAGACAGGGAAGTAAAGTGGTGGAACAGATCATAGAAGATGCACATGATCTTGGAATTAAATATTTAACAGTTTATGCTTTTTCAACAGAGAACTGGAAACGCCCACAGGACGAAGTAAATGCATTGATGAAACTGCTTCGTGATTATTTAAAGACATGTATCAAGCGTGCAAATAAAAATAATATGAAAGTCAGAGTGATCGGAGATATCACAGGACTTTCCGAAGATTTACAGGAGAAGATCGTTGAGCTTGAGAAGGCATCCAAAGATAATACAGGGATCAATTTTACGATCGCACTGAATTATGGAAGTCGTGATGAGATGGTGCGAGCTATGAGACATATGGCAGATGATCTTTCTAGTGGAAATCTTTCCAAAGATGAGATCACAGAAGAAGTGTTTAATGGATATCTGGATACAAAAGAACTTCCAGATCCAGATCTGATGATCCGCACAAGCGGGGAAGAAAGATTGTCAAACTTTATGTTATGGCAGTTAGCATATACAGAATTTTATTTTACAGATGTGCTCTGGCCTGATTTTAATAAAAAGGAATTAATAAAGGCGATCGAATACTATAATGGACGCGACCGCAGATTTGGAGGAATATAAGTTTATGTTTAAGCAAAGACTGATCAGTGGGATCATTTTAGTATTGATCGCAGCTTTTGGGTTATATATGGGTGGAATTGTGACGTTTGCAATGACATTGATCGTTGCATTGATCGGATACAGCGAGATTTTAAGGATTTATCATATTGAGAAATCATCTTTGGCAGTGATCGGATATACAGGCACGATTCTTTATTATGTGGCATTGTTATTTGATCTTGATCAATGGACCACAGCGATCATTATTTTATTTTTAATCTTTTTACTCGGATGCTATGTGGTACGTTTTCCAAAGTATAAAGTGGATCAGATGATGGCAGGATTCTTTGGATTTGTATATGTAGCGGTTATGATGTCCTTTATCTATCAGATCCGTGAATTACAAAATGGAGGAGAATTTGTTGTATTATTATTCCTTGCAGCATGGGGAAATGACACTTTAGCATATTGTACAGGAATGTTGATCGGAAAACATAAGATGTCACCAATTTTAAGTCCTAAGAAAAGTATAGAAGGTTTGGTTGGCGGAATTGTCGGTGCGGCAATTCTTGGTGCATTATATGGATTATATCTAAACACATATATCAGATTTAGTTTTAATCCAGTTACAATGTTCCCAATTGTTTGTGGACTAAGTGGAGCAGTTTCAGTCATTGGAGATTTGGCAGCATCTGCGATCAAGAGAGATTCAGGAATTAAGGATTATGGTACATTGATCCCTGGTCATGGAGGAATTCTTGACCGATTTGATAGTATTATTTTTATTGCACCTGTCATTTATTATCTGACAGTTATGATCTCAGGAGGAGCGATCTAGAATGAAATATATTTCAATTATTGGATCTACAGGTTCCATTGGAACCCAGACACTAGATATCGTACGAAGTAATAAAGATCTGAAAGTTACAGCCTTAGCAGCAGGAACAAGTATTGATCTGTTAGAGAAACAAGCAAGAGAATTTCAGCCAGTGATCGTTGCTGTATACAATGAACAGAAGGCAGAAGAGTTGAAACTTCGTCTGGCAGATACGAATATAAAAGTATGTGCAGGAATGGATGGATTATTAGAAGCAGCAACACAGGAGCAGTGTTCTGTTGTTGTCACAGCAATTGTCGGAATGATCGGAATTCGTCCAACGATCGCTGCGATGAAGGCTGGGAAAGATATCGCACTTGCTAATAAAGAAACATTGGTAACTGCAGGGCATATTATTATGCCAATGGCGGAAGAACTGGGTGTTTCTATTTATCCAGTAGATAGTGAGCATTCTGCAATCTTTCAGTGTTTACAGAGCGGGAAAAGAGATGATCTTGATTCTCTGATCATTACAGCATCAGGGGGACCGTTCCGCAAGAAAACGACAGAAGAATTAAAATATGTGACAGTAGAAGATGCGCTGAATCATCCAAATTGGTCAATGGGACGAAAGATTACGATTGATTCCGCAACGTTAGTGAATAAAGGACTCGAAGTGATCGAAGCCAAATGGTTGTTTGGAGTGGATTTTGATGATATTCATGTTGTAGTACAACCAAAGAGTGTGATCCATTCTATGATTCAGTTTAAGGATGGAAGTGTGATCGCACAGCTTGGAACACCGGATATGAAATTACCGATTCAATATGCATTATTTTATCCACAACATAGAAATCTTGCGGGAGAACGTCTAGATTTTGCAAAATTAAAAGAAATTACATTTGAAGAACCACCAGTGGATGTTCTAAAAGGACTTCCTTATGCATATAAAGCAGGTAGGATCGGTGGAAGCATGCCAACAGTCTTAAATGCTGCAAATGAAAAAGCAGTTGCATTATTTTTAGACCGTAAGATTCAGTTTTTAGATATTTACGACATCATTGAAGACACAATGAATGCCCATAAAGTTATTGAGAATCCGACACTGGAAGAAGTGTTGGAGACAGAGCAATGGGTGTATGAACACATAGAAAGCAGGTAGATCATTGAATATTATCATTGCAATTTTAATTTTTGGAATTATTATTATTGTGCATGAATTAGGGCATTTTCTGATCGCTAAGAAAAATGGGATTCAGGTAGATGAATTTTGCATTGGACTTGGACCAACGATTATAGGAAAGCAGGTTGGAGAGACTTTTTATTCTGTCAAACTGCTGCCATTTGGTGGTGCATGTATGATGGGAGAAGATGAAGACCGACCTGAAGAAAATGCGTTTAATAATAAGTCCGTCTGGGCAAGGATGGCAGTTATTTTTGGAGGACCATTTTTTAACTTTATCTTAGCGTTTATATTTTCAATTATAGTGATCGGAATGTCTGGTGCTGACATTCCGAAGATTTCCAAAGTAGAAAAAGATTCACCAGCATATGAAGCAGGAATCCGTAAAGGAGATACTATGATCAAAGTTGCTGGAAAGAAAATGCACAATTACAGAGAGTTTTCCTATTATATGTATTTAGATTATGATGGAGGGAAAATTCCGATCACGATATTACAAAACGGAAAAGAAAAAAATATAAACGTCACACCAGAGTATGATAAAGAACGAGGGCAATATCTGATCGGGATCACCTGGAATGGATATCAGAAAGTAGGTCCGTTAAAAACGATCGAATACAGTTTCCGAGAAGTAGGATTGCAGGTAAAGATTACTTTAAAGAGTGTAAAGATGTTAGTTTCACAAAAACTTGGTGTGAAAGATCTTTCAGGACCAGTAGGAATTGTCAAAACGGTCGGAGACCAATATACACAGGCTGCTGCCTATGGATTTAAAACAGTATTTTTGACAATGGTAAACTGGATCATTTTGATCAGCGCAAACCTTGGTGTGATGAATCTATTGCCATTACCAGCACTTGATGGAGGTCGTTTATTGTTTTTGATCATAGAAGCAATTACTGGAAAGGCTGTGCCACAGAATATGGAAGCGCTGGTACACACTGCAGGGTTGATCTTATTAATGCTTTTGATGGTATTTGTAATGTATCAAGATATTGTAAAGATTTTCATGTAAAGGGGGATTTGCATGTATACAAGAAATCAGACAAGAGTTATTTCGATAGGAGATGTTAAGATTGGAGGAGGCAATCCAGTTGCCATCCAGTCTATGACAAATACAAAGACAGAAAATGTGGAAGAGACGGTCAAACAGATTCTTGCTCTTGAGAAGGCTGGATGCCAGATCATTCGCTGTACTGTTCCAACAATGAAAGCTGCCGAAGCTTTTACAGAGATTAAGAAGCAGATTCATATTCCGTTGGTCGCGGATATTCATTTTGACTATAAACTTGCAATTGCAGCGATGGAACATGGGGCAGATAAGATCCGTATCAATCCTGGGAATATCGGTGGAGAAGAGAATATCCGCAAAGTGGTAGAAACAGCAAAGAAATATCATGTACCGATCCGTGTTGGTGTAAACAGCGGATCATTGGAGAAACCACTTGTTAAAAAATATAACGGAGTAACTGCACAAGGGCTGGTAGAAAGTGCCTTAGATAAAGTTGCTATGCTTGAAAAATATGATTTTCATGATATGGTAGTCAGTATTAAGTCTTCTGATGTTTTGATGTGTGCAGAAGCGTACCGCCTAGTCGCAGACAAAATCAATTACCCTCTGCATGTAGGGATCACAGAAGCTGGAACAGTTTTTAGTGGTAATATCAAATCAGCTGTAGGACTTGGAATTATCTTAAATCAGGGAATTGGTGATACGATCCGTGTATCATTGACAGGAGATCCAGTCAACGAGATTGCCAGTGCGAAACTGATCTTAAAGACATTAGGACTTCGTTCCGGAGGAATTGAAGTTGTATCCTGCCCAACATGTGGACGTACGAATATCGATCTGATTCCACTTGCCAGTCAGGTAGAGACAATGGCTGCAGATTTTGAAAATCTGAATCTTAAGGTTGCTGTTATGGGGTGCGTTGTAAACGGACCAGGAGAGGCCAAAGAAGCAGATGTGGGAATCGCTGGTGGAAATGGAGAGGGACTTCTGATCAAGAAAGGCGAGGTTATCCGTAAAGTACCAGAAGATCAATTACTTGATACTTTAAGATATGAATTAGAACACTGGGGTGAATAAAATGGAAGTGACAACAAAACCATTTTTCAGTGTATTTCCAGATTTGAAAGTTTCTGACGATGTAAGATCTTTGTTTGAAGATGCGAATATTAGAGAGATCACACTAAAGAAAAAAGAAAACACGCTTAAGATTTCTTTTCAGTGTGATCATCTGATCTCAAGAGTCGATACATGGAGAATGGAACGCACGATCCGGGAACAGCTGTTTTCAAAGCGTTTTGTAAAGATTCGTTTTCAGGAAAGTTATCACCTGTCAGAACAATATAATCTCAAATATCTAATGGAGCATTACATGAAAAGCTTCCTCTTTGAGTTAAAAGGCAAAGGGGAGGTTATTTTTAATGTCGTGAGAAAAGGGGATTATAGAATTGAAGATGATGTGATCACTTTTTACTTTGAAGATACATTTGTAAACCGCAATAAAGCCCCAGAGATCAAAGAATTTTTTGAGATGATTTTAAAAGAACGTTTTTCTATTGATGCAAAAGTCGGATTTGATTTCTCTAAGACGATTGATCGAAGCCTTAAGATGGAAAGTGATTATCGCTTACAACAAGAAATCCATACGATCGTGGAGCACGCAGATATCGTTGAGAAAGAACAAAAAGAAGAGAAAAAAGCAAGAAAGAAAGCAGCTGCAACGAAAAAAGAGCATATGTTTAAGAAAAAACCAAAATATTCAGATGATCCAACCTTATTATATGGACGAAATTGTGATGGCGAGCTGATGGAGATCAAGGATATCTATGATGAGATCGGGGAAGTTGTGATTCATGGGCAGATCACATTTCTTGAAACACGAGAAATCCGTAATGAAAAAACAATCATCATTTTTCATATTACCGATTTTACAGATACGATCAGCTGCAAGGTTTTCGTAAGAAATGAACAGCTGCCCGACATTTTAGATGGTTTGAAAAAAGGTGGATTCTATCGTATCAAAGCAGTTGCGATGTATGACAAATTTGATCATGAGATCTCTCTAGGATCTGTGGCAGGAATCAAGGCGATTACAGATTTCAGGGAAAAACGTCAGGACACATCCATGGAAAAACGTGTGGAATTACATCTCCATACAGTGATGAGCGATAATGACAGTGTGGTACAGATCAAAGATATTGTAAATCGGGCCTACGAATGGGGACATCCGGCGGTCGCGATTACAGATCACGGTGTATTGCAGGGATTTCCGATCGCACGTCATGCATACGAAGACTTGAGACTAAAAGAAGATGATCCATTTAAGATCATTTATGGGGTAGAAGGATATTTCGTTGATGACCTTGGAGATTTGATCATTGATTCAAAAGGGCAGTCACTAATGGACAGTTATGTTGTATTCGATATTGAGACAACAGGATTTAACAGTGTCAATGATCGAATTATAGAAATTGGTGCGGTAAGAGTCGTGGAAGGAGAGATTAAAGAAACATTCAGTGAATTTGTCAATCCAGAGCGCCCAATTCCATATAAGATCACTCAGCTGACAACGATCACAGATGATATGGTAAAAGATGCGGGAACGATCGAAGAGATTCTTCCACAGTTTTTAAAATTCTGTGAGGGATCTGTTTTGGTTGCACATAATGCAGGATTTGATACAGGGTTTATCCGCGAAAATGCGAAAAGGTTGAATCTTCCATATGATCATACAGTTGTGGATACATTGGGGCTTGCAAGATGTCTAATGGGACATCTTGGTAAATTTACACTAGATAACATTTGTAAACATTTAAATATCATACTGGAAACACACCATAGAGCAGTTGATGATGCAACAGCAACAGGAAAGATTTTTGTAGAATTCATTTCTATGTTAAAAGAAAAAGATATTACAGATCTAGATCAGGTCAACGAATTTGCAAATGATAATGTCGATCTGATCAAAAAAGGACGCATGTATCATGGAATTATTCTGGTTAAGAATAATACAGGGCGAGTTAATTTAAACCGCTTGGTATCCGAATCACATTTAAATTACTTTAACCGTCGTCCAAGAATGCCAAAGTCCCTGATCAATAAATATAGAGATGGACTGATCATTGGATCTGCGTGTGAAGCAGGAGAATTATATCAGGCATTGCTTGATGAACGCTCAGATGAAACGATTGCGAATATTGTATCATTTTATGACTATCTGGAGATTCAGCCAGTAGGAAACAATGAATTTATGATTGGATCCGAACGTGTTGAGAATGTGAATTCGATCGAAGATATTCAAAAATTCAATCAAAAGATAGTAGATCTTGGAGAACAATTCCATAAGCCAGTCGTTGCGACATGTGATGTGCATTTTCTAAATCCAGATGATGCAATCTATCGTTCTATTTTATTAGCTGGAAAAGGATTTAAAGATGCTGATCAGCAGGCACCACTTTATTTTAGGACAACACAGGAGATGTTAGATGAGTTTGCGTATCTTGGAAGTGAGAAAGCCAAAGAAGTTGTCATAACAAACACGAATAAGATCAATGATATGATTGAAAATATTTCTCCGATCCATCCGGATAAATGCCCGCCGGTAATCCCAGATTCAGACAAAACATTAAGAGAAATCTGTTATAATAGAGCACATGAGATTTATGGAGATGATCTTCCAGAACGAGTGACAAGTCGTTTGGAAAAAGAATTAAACTCTATTATTGGAAATGGATATGCGGTAATGTACATCATCGCACAGAAACTGGTATGGGATTCGAATGACCATGGATATCTGGTAGGATCACGAGGATCGGTAGGATCTTCCTTTGCAGCAACGATGTCAGGGATCACGGAAGTAAATCCGTTGCCAGCACATTATATCTGTCCAGAATGTCATTTTGTGGATTTTGACTCAGAACAGGTGCAAAAATATGCGAAGATGGGTATGTCAGGTTTTGACATGCCAGATGCATACTGTCCAAAGTGTGGAGCAAAGATGACGAAAGAAGGACAGGATATCCCGTTTGAGACATTCCTTGGGTTTAAAGGAAATAAAGAGCCAGATATCGACTTAAACTTCTCAGGAGAATATCAGGGGAAAGCACATGCTTATGTAGAAGTTATCTTTGGAAAAGGAAAAGCATTCCGAGCGGGAACGATCGGTACACTGGCAGAGAAAACAGCCTATGGTTATGTGTTGAAATATCTGGAAGAACGAGGAATCAGTAAACGTCGTTGTGAAATAGAGAGATTAGCACTTGGATGTACGGGAGTTAAGAGAACAACTGGTCAGCATCCGGGTGGAATCATTGTAGTACCGCATGATAAAGAAATTTATGATTTTACAGCGGTACAACATCCAGCCAATGATATGAATACACCGATCATTACGACACATTTTGAATACCATTCGATTGACCAGAACCTATTAAAACTTGATATTCTGGGACATGACGATCCATCTATGATCCGAAGAATGGAAGATATCACAGGAATTGATGCACAGACGATCCCAATGGACGATAAAGGTGTTATGGGATTATTTCATGGAACAGAAACCTTAGGGATCACACCAGAAGATATTGATGGGACACCGCTTGGATCACTTGGAGTACCGGAATTTGGGACAGACTTTGTAATTCAAATGCTTCAGGATACGCATCCACAGAGCTTTTCTGATCTTGTCCGTATTTCTGGGCTGTCTCATGGAACCGATGTATGGCTTGGAAATGCTCAGACATTGATCGAGAATGGAGATGCGGTTATTTCCACAGCAATCTGTTGTCGAGATGATATCATGGTATATCTGATCAATCAGGGATTGGAACAGGAAGCGTCATTTAAGATCATGGAAGGAGTCCGAAAAGGAAAGGGACTTACAGATGAACAAGAACAGATGATGAGAGATCACAATGTGCCAGATTGGTATATCTGGTCTTGTAAACAGATCAAATATATGTTCCCGAAAGCCCATGCGGCAGCTTATGTTATGATGGCATGGAGGATCGCATGGTATAAGGTTTATCACCCATTAGCATATTATGCAGCATATTTCAGTATTCGAGCGAAGGCATTTTCTTATGAAGATATGTGTCTTGGAAAAGAACGTTTGGATGAAAAGATGAGTATTATTAAGAATACACCAAAACACGAAGTTAAAAATGCAGATCTTGATCTGTTACGAGAAATGAAGATTGCGGATGAAATGTATGCAAGAGGCTATGAATTCTGGCCACTGGATATTTACAAGGCAAAGGCAAAAGATTTTCAAGTGATCGATGGAAAGATCATGCCAGCACTTACCAGTATTGATGGAATGGGTGAAAAAGCGGCACAGCAGGTAGAAGAAGCAGCCAAAGGAGAACCATTTACATCCTTGGAAAACTTTAGAAACAGAACAAAAGCACCACAAGCATGTATCGAGAAAATGAAAGAACTTGGAATTATGGGAGATCTATCAGATACTGATCAGTTAAGTTTCGATTTTCTTTGATAATATATGAAAAAACTCTTGTCAAGAGATATTTTTCATGTTAAACTAAATATAGCTTAAGAAAAGATGACTTAGGAGTGGGCATATGTCCACTCCTATTTTGTGTAACAATGAAGAAATAACACTACAAAAGAAAGGGTTGATACATTGGCAAGACGAGTTGATATTGAAACAAAAACAGAAGAACTGGTATTACCGATCATTGAAGCCAACAATTTTGAACTGGTGGATGTAGAATATGTCAAAGAAGGAGCAAACTGGTATTTAAGAGTTTACGCAGACAAAGAAGGTGGAATTGCAATTGATGACTGCGTGCTGATCAGCAGAAGCTTAGAAGAGAAACTAGATGCAGAAGATTTTATCGAAGATGCATATATTTTAGAAGTAAGTTCTCCAGGACTTGGAAGACCACTAAAAAAAGAAAAAGATTATGTAAGAAGTGTCGGAAAGTCCATTGACATCAAGCTTTATAAAGCAATTGATAAGCAAAAGGAATTTACTGGTATTTTAAAAGAAAACATGGAAGATCAGATTGTACTAACAATCGAAGATCAGGATATTACATTTGAGAAAAAGAGCATTGCAAGTGCTCGTTTGTCGTTAGATTTTTAAGGAGGAAGAAAGAGAATGAGTGAATTAATTGCGGCATTAAATCAGTTGGAGAAGGAAAAAGGTATTGATAAAGACGTTATCATGGAAGCCATTGAAAATTCCCTGCTTGCTGCATGTAAAAGAGATTTTGGAAGTGCAGATAACGTTGTAGTTAATATGGATCGTGAAACAGGAGATATTTATGTTTATGCGATCAAAGAAGTTGTAGACGAAGTTTATGATCCTGCACTGGAGATCAGTCTTGGAAAAGCAAAGGCAATCGATCAGAACTTAAATCTTGGAGATACTGTAAGAATTGAAATCACACCAAAAGATTTCGGACGTATTGCAGCAATGCATGCAAGAAGCGTTATTGTTCAGAAAATCAAAGAAGAAGAAAGAAGAGTTGTATATGATCATTTCTACTGCAAAGAAAAAGATATCGTAACAGGTGTTGTTCAGCGTTATGTTGGAGAGAATGTAAGTGTAAGCTTAGATGACAAAACAGATGCTCTGTTAATGAAATCTGAACAGATCAGAGGTGAAGTGTTCAAACCAACAGAGAGAATCAAACTTTATATTGTAGAAGTAAAAGAAACAAATCGTGGACCACGTATTCTTGTTTCAAGAACACATCCAGATCTTGTAAAACGTTTATTTGAGAAAGAAGTTGCGGAAATTCAGGATGGAACAGTAGAGATCAAGAACATTGTGCGTGAAGCAGGATCAAGAACAAAGATGGCTGTATGGTCCAATGATAAGAATGTAGATCCAGTTGGAGCATGTGTCGGATTAAATGGTGCCAGAGTGAATGCAATCGTCAATGACTTAAAAGGCGAGAAAATCGATATCATCAACTGGAATGAAGATCCTTGTGTATTCATTGAGAATGCATTAAGCCCATCAAAAGTTGTTTCTGTGGCAGTTGATGTAGAAGAAAAGAGCGCAGAAGTTGTAGTTCCAGATTACCAGTTATCATTAGCAATCGGTAAAGAAGGACAGAATGCGAGACTAGCTGCAAGATTAACAGGCTATAAGATTGACATTAAGAGTGAATCACAGGCAGCTGAAGAAGCAGCAAAAGTCAGTGAAGAACCAGAGGCAGATGAATTTGAGATTGAAGAAGATCTTTTTAACGAAGAGATCAATGATGATTTCGTAGAAGATGCAGAGAATACAGAAGAAGCTGTTGAAGATTTTGATGCAGAGGATATTGAAGAATAGGAAATATCAGCAGGTGATAAAATGAATCGAAAAATTCCAACAAGAAAATGTATCGGGTGCGGTGAATTAAAAGAAAAGAATCAATTAGTCCGAATCGTAAGATCAAAAGAAGGCGAGATCAGTCTTGATATGACTGGAAAGAAAAATGGGAGAGGGGCATATATATGCCCTGATCCACAGTGTCTAAAACAAGCATTTAAGAAAAAAGGATTAGATCGTTCTTTTAAGATAGGAGTACCGGAATCGGTCTATGAGACATTAAAAAAGGAGATGGAAGAACTTTATGAATAAAGGATTATCTCTTCTAGGTCTTGCATTCAGATCCGGTAATCTGGTCAGTGGAGAATTTGCCGCAAGAGAAGCTGTCAGGAAAAAGACAGCAGCTCTTATCATTGTAGCCAATGATGCTTCCGATAATACAAAAAAGATGTTTGAGAATCAATGTAAACATTATCAAGTACCTTTTTATTGCTGGGGATTAAAAGAAGAGCTTGGGCATGCGATCGGGAAGGAGTTTCGAGCGTCGATCGCAGTGACTGATCAAGGTTTTGCAGAAGCTCTTTTAAAACAGCTTGATAAATAAGAATCGCAGGAGGTATATTTATGGCAAAATTCAGAGTTTATGAAATTGCAAAGAAATATAATAAAGACAATAAAGAAATTTTAGAAATCTTGAAAGCCAATCATGTAGAAGTGAAAAACCACATGAGTACCATAGGAGATGAGCAGATCAAAATGATCGAGAATGCGTTGAAACCAAAGAAAGAAGCAAAACAGGATCATAATTCAAAGAAACAGGAAAATTCAAAAAGAAAAGATAATAAAAAAGCACAGAATATGGAAAAGAAAAATAATAAAAAAACTCAGGAAGTAAAGAACAATAAAAATAATTCAAGAAATAAAAATAATGATGGGGATAAAAAGATCTTAAGAAAAGATAATCCTCAGAACTCTCAGAAGTTTGGGAAAAATAATAAAAAGAATAAGAAATTTAACAATAAAAACCAGAACCAGAATCAGGAGCATAAGAAAAAGAAAAAAACATCAGGACCTGGTGCCTTTATTAAACCAGAACCAGTAAAGAAACCGGAAGTAGATCCAAATGCGCCAGTAAAGATTCCTCCAGTATTAACATTGAAAGAACTTGCAGATGCATTATCTATTCCTGCAAATGATATCATTAAGAAATTACTGATCAGCGGAGCTGGAATGTTAAATGTAAACTCTGAACTTGATTTTGAAAAAGCAGAAGAGATCGCAATGGAATTTGATCGTCTGGTAGAGATGGAAGAACAGGTAGATGTGATCGAAGAACTGTTAAAAGAAGAGGAAGAAGACGAAACAGATATGATCGTAAGACCACCAGTTGTCTGCGTTATGGGTCATGTTGACCATGGTAAAACTTCTTTACTTGACAAGATCCGTTCTTCTCATGTTACAACAGGAGAAGCAGGTGGTATCACACAGCATATTGGAGCTTATGTTGTTGAAACATCCAATGGAAAGATCACATTCTTAGATACACCAGGACATGAGGCATTCACATCTATGCGTATGAGAGGTGCCCAGTCTACAGATATCGCAATCTTAGTCGTAGCTGCAGATGACGGTGTTATGCCACAGACGATCGAAGCGATCAACCATGCGAAAGCAGCAGGAATCGAGATCATTGTTGCGATCAATAAGATTGATAAAGAAAGCGCTAACATTGAGAGAGTAAAACAGGAACTGATCGAATATGAATTGGTACCAGAAGACTGGGGTGGAAGCACGATCTTTTGTCCAGTATCTGCACATACAGGAGAAGGAATCGATGAATTATTAGATATGGTTTCTTTAACAGCAGAAGTTTTGGAATTAAAAGCAAATCCAAATCGTAAAGCAAGAGGTATTGTCTTAGAAGCACAACTTGATAAAGGTCGTGGACCAGTTGCAACTGTATTAGTACAGAAAGGTACATTACATGTTGGTGATGCAGTAGCAATCGGAAGTGCTCATGGTAAAGTTCGTGCAATGATAAATGACAAAGGAAAACGTATTAAAACAGCAGGACCATCTACACCAGTTGAGATCTTAGGTTTAAGTGAAGTTCCAAATGCTGGAGAAGTTATGATGGTTATGGATAGCGAAAAAGAAGCAAGATCCGTAGCAGAGAAATTTATTGCTTATGGACGTGAAAAAATGTTATCTGAGACAAAACAGCAGTTATCATTAGATGATCTATTTAACCAGATCCAGGCAGGAAGCGTCAAAGAATTGAATATCATTGTAAAAGCCGATGTACAGGGATCTGTAGAAGCGGTTAAACAGAGTCTTGTAAAACTTTCTAATGATGAAGTCGCAGTCAAAGTCATTCATGGTGGTGTAGGTGCTATCACAGAATCTGATGTAAACTTAGCAGCAGCTTCTAATGCGATCATTATCGGATTTAATGTTCGTCCAGAACCAGCGGCTAAAGATGCAGCAAGTGCAGAGAAAGTAGACCTTCGTCTGTATCGTGTCATCTACAATGCGATTGAAGATATTGAAGCAGCTATGAAGGGTATGCTAGATCCTGAATTTGTAGAGAAAGTTACAGGGCATGCAGAAGTACGTCAGATTTTCAAAGCCTCTGGAGTTGGAACGATCGCAGGATCTTATGTATTAGATGGAACAATTCAGCGTGACAGCTCAGCACGTATTATTCGTGATGGTATTGTTGTTCATGAAGGAAAACTTGCATCTATCCAACGTGGAAAAGATGCGGTCAAAGAAGTTCGCAGCGGATTTGAATGTGGTCTTGTTATGGAAAGCTATAATGACATCAAAGAAGGGGATCAGATCGAATCCTTTATTATGGAAGAGGTCCCAAGATAATTTCCTGAAGGGAGTAGCAATATGAGAAAAAACAGCATTAAAAATACAAGGATCAATGGTGAAGTTCAGAGAGAATTAAGCCGTATCATCAGCAGAGAGATCAAAGATCCAAGAATTGCACCAATGACATCTGTTGTTGATGCCGTTGTGACATCGGATCTGAAACAGTGCAAAGCATATATCAGTGTTCTTGGAAATGATGAAGAAAAAGAAGAAACGATGAAAGGCTTAAACAGTGCGGTAGGTTATATCCGCCGAGAACTTGCACACTCTATTAATTTAAGAAATACACCAGAGATTACATTTATTTTAGATGATTCCATTGAATATGGAGTAAATATGTCAAAGAAGATAGATGAATTAAATCATGGGAGTGAGAATGAAACACTTTAATGAACAGATTTCAAAGGCTAAAACAATTGCCATTACAGGACACATCCATCCGGATGGAGACTGTATTGGCAGTTGCCTTGCCTTAAAACAGTATATTTTAGATAATTATTCTGGGAAAAAAGTTGATGTTTATTTAGAATCGATCAGCACAGAGTTTCGTTTTTTAAGTCATGCGCAGGAGATCATCACAGAGTCGAAAGATGATGAAAGCTATGATCTGTTTTTTGTTTTAGATTGTGGCTCTGAAGATCGTTATGAACCATTTGCAGCAATGGTCAGATGTGCAAAAACATTGATCGGAATCGATCATCATATCAGTAATGATGGATTTGGGGACTTTTATAAGATCGATCCACAGGCGAGTGCAACTTGTGAAGTTTTGTGCCAGATTTTTGAAGAGGATAAGATTTCAAAAGAATGTGCCCAGTGCCTATACACAGGAATCGTGCATGATACCGGAGTGTTTAAGCATTCAAATACAACACGTAAAACGATGGAATATGCGGGAATGTTACTGGAGAAGGGTGTTTCAACTACAAAGATCATTGATGAGACATTTTATCAGAAGACATTTGTACAAAATCAGTTGTTAGGGAAAGCATTATTAAAAAGTCAACTTTATGCAGATGGACAGATTATTATTTCGAATCTTTCAGAACAAGATTTTGAAGAGCTTCATGCATCAACATCCGACAGTGATGGGATCATTGATCAGCTGCGAATTACAAAAGGTGTGGAAGCAGCAATTTTTCTATATCCGATCGAAAATGGCTATAAAGTAAGTATGCGTTCGAATGAGAAAGTTAAGGTTTCAGAGATTGCTAAAACACATGGAGGTGGAGGACATATCCGTGCAGCAGGATGTTCCATGAAAGGAACATTGAAAGACATTCAAAGTACGATCATAAGCGAGATCACAGAACAATTATAAGGTAGAGGTTTTTATGTACAACGGATTATTGAATATATATAAAGAAAAAGATTTTACATCGCATGATGTTGTCGCAAAACTTCGAGGGATCTTACGTCAGAAAAAGATTGGTCATACAGGAACTTTGGATCCAAATGCAGAAGGAGTATTGCCGGTCTGTCTTGGAAAAGGAACAAAGTTATGCGATATGTTAACAGGAACGAAGAAACAGTATAAGGTAAGCTTTGTGTTTGAAAAAGAGACAGATACAGAAGATATATGGGGAACTGTTACGAAAACACATGAACCGTTAAAACAAGATGCACCGATCAAAGATACGATCTTGTCTTTCGTTGGAGAATATGATCAGGTACCACCTATGTATTCTGCAAAGAAAATTAATGGAAAGAAGCTGTATGAACTTGCCAGAGAAGGAAAAATTATCGAGCGCAAACCAGAACGGATCAGGATCTATGATATTTCAGATATTGAAATCTCTTATCCAGAAGTTACAATGACAGTTACATGCAGCAAAGGTACATATATCCGAAGTCTTTGCAGGGATATTGGACATAAGCTTCAAAATGGAGCGTGTATGACAAAGTTAGTCCGTACAAGATCCAGTGGTTTTCAATTAGAATATGCTCATACATTATCAGAGATTGAGGAAGCAGTGAAAACTGGAAAAATCGAAGAATGGATAATTCCAATTGAAAAGGTTTTTCTAAAATATCAAAAAGGTACCGTAAAGAAAGACTATGATAAGGTTTTATTTAACGGAAATCCTTTAAAGAAAGAGATGTTTTATGAAATAAATCTCGATACAACAAAGAAACTTCGGGTATATGATGAAAGTGAACAGTTTATCGGAATATATTACTGGAAAAAAAATATGTTTTTCCCAGATAAGATTTTTTATGACAACAACCAATGAGAGGAAGCCATGGAATACATTCATAATACAGAACAATTTCAATTTCATAATACAGTGGTAGCTCTTGGCAAATTTGACGGAATGCATAAAGGGCATCAGTTGATCTTTGATGAACTGATTCAGTATAAGCAACTGGGATATCAGGCGGCTGTATTTTCTTTTGACCGTCCACCACTTAATATGTTAAAACACAAACATATGAGAGTGATCTACACGACCAACGAAAAGATAAAACTTCTTGCAAGAAGAGGAATTGATATTTATATCGAACATCCATTTACAGATGAATTCTCGCATTTATCACCAGAAGATTTTGTGATCAAAGTACTTCTTGAAAAAACAGGAATGAAAGTTTTAGTTGTTGGTGATGATTGTGGGTTTGGTTATAAACGTCAAGGAAACGTAGAATTACTTGAACGGATGTCAAAGGAATATGATTTTAAATTGATCGTTATTCCCAAACTTGAATTAGAAGGAGAAATTGTATCAAGCACAAGAATCCGTCATTTGCTATCTGAGGGTAAAGTGGAGGAAGCTAATCGTCTGATGGAAGATCCGTTTATGATCTGTGGATCTGTAGTTCATGGAAATCATATGGGAGCAGAAGTACTTCAAATGCCAACAGCGAATCAGATTCCATTGGAGGATAAGTTATTGCCTCCAAATGGAGTATATGTTTCAAGAATCCATTATAAAGATGAAACGTATTACGGAATTAGTAATGTTGGAGTAAAGCCAACGATCGAAGGAAAGAAACATATGGGAGTTGAAACATATATTTTAGATTTCCATAAGAATATCTATCATAAAGAAATAGAAGTGGAATTATTGTGTTTTAAAAGACCAGAAATGAAATTTGATTCTCTAGAATCTTTAAGCCAGCAGATGCATGAGGATGCAGAATTTGCAAGAAGATATGCAAAAGAACATTATGGATATGAAGCATAATTGAACATAAAAATGTACAATTTTTCTTTTAAAAATCACTTATTTGTAGTATAATATTCATAACAAAGAATAACTTGAATATTTTATCCTTTGGGGAAAGGAGCGATTCATATGAGTACTAACACAATTATTACAATCGAACGACAATATGGAAGCGGAGGACACTTGATTGGAGAGAAGCTTGCCGAAAGTTTAGGAATCCCTTTTTATGACAGTGAACTGATTAAAGTTGCTGCAAAGGAAAGCGGCATTTGTGAAGAGATCTTTGAAAGTTTTGATGAAAAACCAACGACTAGTTTTCTTTACTCTCTGGTAATGGATCCTTATTCATTAGGATACAATTCCAATTCTTTTGACTTGCCATTGAATCATAAGGTGTTTTTGGCAGCTTTTGATACGATTAAGGAACTGGCATCAAAGGGACCTTGTGTGTTCGTTGGAAGATGTGCAGATTATGCGTTAGAAGACTTTGATAATTGCATCAGTGTATATGTACATGCACCATTTGAGGATCGTATCAAACGAATTGAGAATGAATATGGAATTCCGAATGGAAAGAGCAAAGAGATGCTGATGAAGAAAGATAAACAACGTTCCAGCTATTACAACTATTACAGTTCTAATAAGTGGGGGGATGCAAAGTCATATGATCTTTGCTTAAACAGCAGTTATTTAGGAATTGATGGAAGTGTTGATCTGATCAAGAAAGTAATTGCAATGAAAGAATCAGAGAAGTAATCAACAATATAAGATGATTTTAAAGGCCGTATTATTTTTAATATGGTCTTTTTTTGAGGGCATTTTGAATCTTTTTATCGTATTTTAAGCTGCAAATTATAAGAGAGTATATTGTTTTGTCGAAAGATGTGTTAAAATAGAAAACGTTATAAAAAATTATATAAAGGAGCGAGACATATGAAAAAATTTTTAGAAGAATTTAAGTCGTTTGCACTCCGTGGTAATGTCATGGATATGGCAGTTGGTGTATTGATTGGTGGTGCTTTTTCAGGAATTGTTACATCACTTACAGATAATTTTATTCAGCCGATCATAAAATTGGTTATGACAGGAAAAGTATACACATTAGAAGAAATTTCAGGATATGCATCTGCATTTGGATCTTCTGTTGTGAATTTTCTGATCATGGCGTTTATCTTATTTTGTCTTTTAAAAGCAATGAATAAGGTCATGTCATTTGGTTCAAAACCAGAGGAACCTGCACAGCCAACTACAAAAATCTGTCCATTTTGTATGAGTGAGATCGATATTCGTGCAACGAGATGTCCTCATTGTACATCTGTGCAGCCAGAGAGCGAAGCAGATCAGAAATAGAAAAGAGTATAAAATGAAAGTAACAATTATACATGGACAGAGTCATAAAGGCTCTACATATCATATTTCCAAAATTCTGGCAGACAAGATTGGCGGGGAAGTCAAGGAGTTTTTTCTGCCAAGAGATTTTGGGGAATTCTGTATTGGATGTACACAATGTTTTCGTAAATCCGAGACATTATGTCCACATTATGAAAAGATCAATCCATTAACAGAAGCACTTGATGAAGCAGATGTATTGATTTTTGAAAGTCCAGTGTATGTTTATCATGTGACTGGCTCTATGAAAGCGTTTTTAGATCATTATGGTTATCGATGGATGTTGCATAGACCAGAAGAATCAATGTTTCACAAACAGGCGGTATGTATATCAACAGCTGCTGGTGCAGGAATGAAGAGTACAAATAAAGATATGGCAGACAGCTTTTTTTACTGGGGAGTGCCAAAGGTATATAAATACGGTGTTCGTGTTATGGCAACTTCGTATAAAGACATAAAACCAAAAATAAAAGCAAAAATTGAAAAAGATACAAGTAAAATGGCATATCAGATTAAGAAGAATGCTGGGCATGTGAAAACAGGAATAAAGACAAAGATTTGCTTTTATTTTATGAGAATGCTTCATACCAGGGGCTGGGATGAGGCTGACCTTGCCTATTGGAGTAAAAAAGGCTGGGATCGAGAAAAAAGACCTTGGAAGAACAACAAAGGAGTGTGACATTAAATGAAATTAAAGAAATTAACAATATCTGCAATGTTGGTAGCTGTAGCGGTTATTTTATCATCATTTTCAATCCCGATCGGACCGAGCAGATGCTTTCCTATCCAACATTTATGCAACGTGCTGGCTGCAGTGTTTCTAGGCCCTGTATATGGAGTTTCTATGGCATTTTGCACAGCACTGATCAGAAATCTACTCGGAACAGGAAGCCTGCTTGCGTTTCCTGGAAGCATGGTTGGGGCATTTGTCAGTGCTATGATTTTTAAATATACAAGATCTAAGATTGGTGCATATCTTGGAGAAGTGATTGGAACAGGGATTTTAGGTGGAATGCTTTGCTATCCGATCGCATCCATGATGATGGGACAGAAAGCAGCTTTATTTACATTTGTAGGGCCATTCCTTGCAAGTACGCTTTGTGGGACTGTGATCGCAGCTGTGATCATTACAGCATTGTATAAATCAAAAGCGGTCCGTTTGATCGAAGAATATATAGACTAAACATTTAAAGGAGTGTTCGAAGGAGTTACGGGCATAAGGAATTAAGATACAGGAGATATTTCATGGAAAGAGACTTAACGACTGGAAGTATTGGAAGGAATATTTTGAAATTTTCACTTCCGTATTTTTTGTCATATTTTTTACAGACTTTATATGGAATGGCGGATTTGTTTATTATTGGACAATTTAATGGAGTTGCTAGTACAACCGCTGTTTCTATCGGAAGTCAGGTAATGCATATGATCACGGTTATGATCGTTGGAATTGCGATGGGGACTACCGTTATGATCGGTAAATCCGTAGGTGCAAAACAAAAGAAAGAAACTTCAAAGATCATTGGAAATACTGTCAGTTTGTTTGTATGTCTTTCTGTTGTACTTACAGTGGTGTTATTATTTTTTGTTCATCCAATTGTTCGTATCATGTCAACACCGCAACAGGCAGTAGAAGGAACAACCGCATATTTAACCATATGTTTTGCGGGAATTCCTTTGATCACTGCATATAATATCATCAGTTCCATTTTCAGGGGATTGGGAGATTCAAAAAGTCCAATGTATTTTATAGCAGTTGCTTGTGGAGTGAATATCGTTCTGGATTATGTTTTTATTGGAGGACTTCATTTTGGAGCTTCAGGTGCAGCACTTGGAACTACGTTAGCACAGACGATCAGTGTGATCGTTGCACTTATTGCAATTCGGAAGAAAGATACTGGTATTTCATTAAAACGCAGTGATTTAAAACCAGAAGGAAAAACATTGAAGAATATTTTAGGGATTGGAATTCCAATTTCCTTGCAAGATGGGTTTATACAGATTTCCTTTATTGTAATTACGATCATTGTAAATCAAAGGGGATTAAATGATGCTGCAGCTGTAGGAATCGTTGAAAAGATCATCAGTTTTGTATTTTTAGTGCCATCTTCTATGCTGTCAGCAGTTTCTGCGATTGCAGCACAAAATATTGGCGCTGGAAAAGATGAACGTGCAACAAAGACATTAAAATATGCGATTATGATTTCTATGAGTTTTGGATTATGTGTTGCAGTGCTGATGCAGTTTATTTCAAATTTTGTTGTGGGAATCTTTACAGTCGATACCATGGTTATTCACATGGGAAGCCAGTATATTCGAAGTTACATATGGGATTGCATGATCGCTGGAATTCATTTTAGTTTTAGCGGGTATTTTTGCGCATATGGAAAGTCGGGAATTTCTTTTCTTCATAATGTATTATCGATTGTACTGATTCGTATTCCAGGGGCTTATTTTGCTTCTAAATGGTTTATAGATACTTTATATCCTATGGGATGTGCAGCACCAGCAGGATCATTATTATCAGTTATTGTGTGCGGGATCGCATTTATGTATTTAAAAAGAAGGAGAAGACTATGAGTATATTGATTAAAGATACAACAAAAGAAGAACGAGCAAAAATCGTAGAGGAATCTATTGGAAATATTGCAGGTGCATGTGATGGGTGCAGTGTAGGTATTGTGGAAATGTATCAAGACTATATTGATGGAAAGAAAGAACTAAGAGAAATCAATATGGAGTTTCGTGCAGGATACATTTCTGAAATAAGAAGATAATAAGGAGAATATAGATGGAAAGTAGAATAGCGATCATAGGAATTATCGTAGAAGACATAGATGCATCTTCAAAGGTAAATGATATTTTACATGATTATGGAATGTATATTCTGGGAAGAATGGGGATACCATACCACGAGAAGGGGGTTAACATTATTAGCATCGCAATTGATGCACCGCAGGATATTATTAATACGTTAGCTGGAAAACTTGGAAAAGTAGAAGGAATCAGTGCAAAAACAACATATTCAAAGATGTAAAAAATAGTTAAAAAATAGAAAAAAAGTTGTTGACATACTGTATACATCTATGGTAAGATAATCAACGTCGCTGAAAGAGCGGCAGGAAAATATAACATCGGAGCTGATCTGGCTTCTGAAAAGAATAAAAAAACTTCTTGACACAAGTGATCAGATGTGATAATCTATAAAAGTTGCTGACGGAGAACGATCAGAACAATAGAGATCAGATCTGAAAGAAAAGTTAAAAAGTTCTTGACAGATAAGGTCAGAAATGATATTATATAAAAGTTGTTGCAGAGCAGAAGAGCTCAGAACAACAAAATAAATTAAAAAAGTTCTTGACAAACAAAAAGAACTGTGATAAAATAATAAAGCTTCTTGCGCACAAGAAGCGGATCACAAAAAGATCTTTGACAACTGAACAATAAGACAACCTTGAAAATTCTAATGAATTTTTCAGATGATTTTAGTAAAAATCAACGAACGTTCTTTATAGAGAACAGTAATTAACAAGGATAAAGAAGCTAGTGCTTCTTGAACTTGGATCAACATTGAACATGAGAGTTTGATCCTGGCTCAGGATGAACGCTGGCGGCGTGCTTAACACATGCAAGTCGAACGAAACACCTTATTTGATTTTCTTCGGAACTGAAGATTTGGTGATTGAGTGGCGGACGGGTGAGTAACGCGTGGGTAACCTGCCCTGTACAGGGGGATAACAGTCAGAAATGACTGCTAATACCGCATAAGACCACAGCACCGCATGGTGCAGGGGTAAAAACTCCGGTGGTACAGGATGGACCCGCGTCTGATTAGCTGGTTGGTGAGGTAACGGCTCACCAAGGCGACGATCAGTAGCCGGCTTGAGAGAGTGAACGGCCACATTGGGACTGAGACACGGCCCAAACTCCTACGGGAGGCAGCAGTGGGG